>JFJP01039694.1_pt1 | contig 16135 bp, 13 predicted proteins | sample 431651 | NCBI WGS metagenome assembly JFJP01 (sample SAMN02602958, study PRJNA72255) | Microbial mat metagenome, whole genome shotgun sequencing project. | biome: fresh water; feature: sink hole; material: water; isolation source: purple microbial (photo- and chemosynthetic) mats found in... | reverse complement strand
CAATCCGAGGGCGACCCTCAGATGACCCAGGGAGCAATGGATAAAGCCACCTATGAAAAAATAATAACAGAAGTATTATTAAACAATAAAATGTAATTTTTAACAAGAAAAACTAAAACCTACAATAATGGAAAACTTGACAAAAGAAACCTTCCTGGCAAAAGTATTTAATTACGAACAGAATCAGGAATGGAAGTTTGAAGGCGAACTACCTTGCCTCATTGATTTTTATGCTGATTGGTGCGGACCCTGTAAAATGGTTGCTCCAATCCTCGAAGAACTCTCGAAAGAGTTTGATGGAAAAATAAATATTTACAAAGTAAACACTGAAGTAGAGCAAGAGCTTGCTGCAGCGTTTGGAATCCAGAGTATTCCGTCCATGCTTTTCTGTCCGATGGATGGAAAACCTCAAATGGCAATGGGAGCTTTACCTAAGCAGGCTATGACAGATGCAATCAATGAAGTATTGCTTGCATCGAACTAAATCATTTTAAATAAGCGTGAGAAAGGGCAGTCCGATTGGCTGCCCTTTCTCTTTTTAGTACTTTTGCAGTGAAAATTCTAGAATGGAACCTGTACTTTTATCTGTTGCTTATCTTCCCCCTATTTCCTGGATGGCTTTTGCTGTTCAATCCTCAAGCCTGGAAATCGAAATACACGAAACCTATCCCAAACAAACCTTTCGCAACCGTTGTAACATTGCCACTTCATCAGGCATATTGAGTCTTACTGTACCGGTTAAACGCGTTAACGGAAATCATACCAAAACTTGTGATATTCAAATTGACAATTCGAAGAACTGGCAATTAATGCATTGGCGGTCAATAATAACTGCATATAACAAATCTCCCTATTTTTTATTCTATCGCGATTTACTTGAACCCCTATTTTTAAAGAAATATGATTTTTTGGTTGACCTTAACACCGAACTTCTGAATGTTTTAATAAAAGCACTAAAATCAAACACTCTAGAGTTCTCATTTACAGCTGAATACCATACCAATTCTAACTTTCATGATTTACGGAATAGTTTTCATCCAAAAATAAATTTCAAACAGGGTATCTCGTTCAATTTCCCCAGGTATATGCAAACCTTTGAAGAGAATCAAGGTTTTATCCCAGATCTTAGTATTATAGACCTGATCTTCAACCTTGGACCAGATGCATTATCCTACCTTTTAAAAGTTGAGCTTTTAATCCGGGAGTAAATCAATGCACACTGGGATACTCAATCCTGATATGATAAATACTCAGTAATTTCTTTTTAATAATTTTTTTAATTGTTGCTATATCTTTCAACGTGAGCAGCGAATTCCGGAATTGGCGGTTTTCCATCTGGTTGTCTATCAACTTTTCAACCAATGAACTTACTTCCTGTTCTGTAGGAGCTTTAAGCGACCGGGAGGCTGCTTCAATTGAATCAGCCATCATTAAAATTGAAGTTTCCTTTGAAAAAGGGATTGGACCACGGTAACGGAACGGTGACTCGTCGAAAGGAACACCTTCGGCTTCCTGTTTATATTTATTAAAGAAATACTGTGTGTACCTTGTTCCGTGATGAGTGCGGATGAAGTCAATTATAGCTTCGGGAAGCTTGTTCGCCCTGGCTTTCTCAATCCCTCTGATCACATGTCCGGTGATGATTCTTGCACTTTCCTCATAACTGAGATCATCATGTGGATTAATCCCTCCCTGTTGATTTTCGATATAATACATTGGCATATCCATTTTGCCTATATCGTGATACAGCGCTCCGGTGCGGGCCAGCAATGAATTTGCGCCAATGGCACGTGCAGCTTCCTCCGCAATATTAGAAACAATTAGTGAATGTTGAAATGTGCCAGGCGATTTAATGGCCAGTTCACGAAGAAGTTTTGAATTAGTATCGGATAGTTCAATCAACGAAACATCTGTTACCATACCAAATATCTTTTCGAACAGGTAAATAAGCGGATATGAAAACAATGTGAGTAAGGCACTGATGCCAAACATCATAAAGTTAACTCTGCTGATCTGGTCTATTGCTCCTTCCTGCATCAGAGTCATCCCAATATAAATTGCTGAATAAGATATCAGGATCATTAAAGAAGTGAAGAAAAACTGCGAACGGTGATGTAAATGAACCACGCTTATAATAGTTATAATGCCGGTAATGAGCTGCATAAACAAGAATTCAAAGCTATTAGGCACTAAAAAGCCCAGTATGATAATGGTAATAATGTGCACAAATAAAGCAAGGCGAGTGTCATAAAAAGTTCTAACAATTATTGGAACAAGACAAATCGGAACAGCCATAATAAATGAAACCTGGTAATTCATTACTAAAGTGGTAAACGAAACCATTAGTGTAATCAGCAGTAGCAATAAAACAATATTACGGTTTTCACTATAAATATCATGTCTGAAAGTATAAACGAATAATCCAAAAACCAACAATGCCATTGAAATAAGAATGAGCCGGCCCAGCATAATCATTTTAAAATTATATCCTGATCCCGATTTTGATTCAAACTCACGACGCAGCGACTCTAATTGCTGAAATTTCGATTCATTTACCAATTCTCCTTTTGCAATTATCCGTTCACCTTTCTGCACCATTCCACGGGTAATCGAAATATTGGCTAACGTCTGTTCCCGTTGAGTTATAGTTAAATCCTGATCGAATAATACATTTTGTTCAATATTAGCCTGCAACAAGGGTAATATGAATTTGCTGTCAACTCCCAGAAAAGCAGGCAGGTTCAGCAATAAGAATTCATTTGCCTTGCTGATTGTAAATAAACTGTTTACAGGAACAATTTTCGCAACATTATTATCTATGACTGCTATTTTGAAATCAGTATTTTTCTTTTCCAATTCAGGGATCATTTCAATTATCCCCCTTTTATAAATACTGTCAAGTAATGAAAATCCGGCTTTAATAATCAGCTCTTTTTGCTGTGTTGAAATCTGGTTTGTCGTCTCCCTGTCCAACCGGGCCAGAAAATCGCTCTTTGCATACTCAATTTTTTCATGGGCAAGCCTGAAATAAAGGTAGGATTCTGCTAAGGCAGTTCTTCTTTCTTTCTGTAATTCCGATTGTTGCTTTAAAATCGCAAAATCGAAAGGTGCAATCAAATCCTCATGCTGCCATGGTTTGCCACGCTGGAATTCATACTTAAATTTTCCTTCACGAGGAAACAAGGCCAGCAAAATAACCAGTGTAATAAGAAACAACAATATCTTATTGATCTGATAATAATTACGCCATTGTTTCTTGGTAATAATTAACTTCATCGGAACCGAATAGAGAATACGAATATATGAATTTTTGTTTTCATACACCCATTTACTATCTTTGACTCATATTTTAATTTACTCCAAACGGGTATTTATATCTAAAACCCTGTAATTTATAATCCATACCCTTGATCATGAAAGCAATATGCCCTTTATCACAAATCCCAGTAAGATTTGAACCTTCGGAGAGAAGTGAAATGGTAACCCAGATATTATTTGGCGAAACCTTTACCATACTCGAGGAGAGGGGAAACTGGCTTTTAATCAGTATGCACCTGGATAATTATGAAGGATGGATTGACCGCAAACAAGCCATGCAGGTTACCGATGAATTTATTCAAAAAATGAATAACAGCTCAAATCATATTGTAACTGATAAAACTGCCGTTTGCTACTGCAAAAATGACAGTACGTATCTGCTACTTGGTAAAGGCTGCCAGTTACCAGTGAATGTCGGCAATACATTTCATCTCGGAAATAAAACATATACAACAGTAAGTAAAAGCAAAGCTATCCCAAAGAAATTTTCAGTATCAAAAGTCGCTGCAATGGCAATTGACTACGTGAATGTGCCATACCTATGGGGCGGACGTAGTATAATGGGAGTAGATTGTTCGGGACTTGTTCAGATTGTGTATCATATGTGTGGTATGGATTTGCCGCGGGATTCGGCACAACAGGCATTGAAAGGCAAACCAATTGATTTTGTTGATGAAGCACAGCCTGGTGACCTCGCTTTTTTTGATAATCCGGCAGGCGAAATAATTCATGTAGGTATCATTATAGGTCCGGGGAAAATTTTACACGCTTCAGGCCATGTAAAAATTGACAAAATTGACCATAACGGTATTTTTAGCCTGGAACAAGGTGCATACACACACAGCCTCAGAATCATTAAAAGATTCTAAAGGTCACAGTAAAATTACTGATTTCAGTATTTATTTTAATCCTTACTTATTCCTGACCAATACTCTGCTCCCAGAGTTTGATGTTGTCTGTATTAAAGCAGCTTACTATAAGTTTTCGGGCTTTCGCCGGGCCGGTGAATTTAATCATACCAAAATTGCGTTCCATTGACACTGTTCCAGGCACCCTAAGCGTGTTTTTCCATGATTCTCCTGCTTTATTTACACCTGCACTCAATGTTGAAAATGTAAGATCGTAAATGGCAGGTTTCCCTTGCTGCTTCAAACATGACATTTCAGCGAAATGTACATCCCCGGTTATAAAAATTACATTCTTAATATTGTACTGATATATAAAACTGATAATACTTTCCCGTTCTTTTTCAAATCCATGAGCAGAATATGTATCAGCGATAGTTACATCCGAAAGAAACTGACCGCCCAATGCTACGATTTTGAATGTTGCTTTACTGGTAACCAGATTTTCAAGAAACCATTCAAGTTGTTTCTCTCCCAATATAGTTTTGTCTTCCTTTATAATCTCATCAGGATCGCGGTACCAACGATTATCAAGTAGAAAAAAATCAGCATCACCCCATTGAAATGAAGTTATAGCACCTTCAATACTACCGGTGCCATATGTGGGATTACCCCAAAAGAGACGGAATGCATCCAATGTCTGGTTTTTATTAGCGAAGGATTTATTGCTGTTATCGGGGCCATAATCATGATCATCCCAAATTGCATAGTGTTGGGTCGAAGCCAGAAATGGCTGCATTTCAGGAATTGATCGGGTATGAGTGTACCTGCTTAAAATGCCTGTCCATGAATTCCAGTCAGGTTCGCGCAGGTAAAGATTATCACCCAGCCAAAGCATAAAATCAGCTTCATGAGTTGCCATGTTAGCGAAGATCCTGTAATCGCCTCCGTAAGGCTTGCCAGCTCTGTCATGTTCGGGTTGATTGATATAGGCACAGCTTCCGGTTAACATAGTAAATTCGGGAGGATCAGTGCGCCATCTCCAGATTGGAGGAGTGCGGAATACGGTAGGATAAGGCAGGCTAACAGGCGTATGATTGATATAAAGCTGGTAGCTATAATGATGACCTGGTTCAACCGAATCAGCAATAAGCCTGGCGGTAAATGCTTCACTCTTTTTTGTAATTGCCAGATTTGTTGTCCGCCTGTAACCTGTATCAGCCATGTCAGTATAAACTGCATAAACTTCGGCTTCAGTAGTTGTTTGAACCCATATCAGGGATTCGCGCATATCTGAATACCCCAACATTGGTCCAGATTGGAGTAAGGGATTGACAACCTGCTGGGCAATTGAGAAATGCGATAGCAGAACAATGAAAACTATGCAGCAGAAAATCAGTAGATTCTTCATGTGTCAATTTTTTATTCTATTTATGTCATTTGGGAGAATACATTTTTCAACAAAACACCTATGCAATCCTATTATTCGTAGAAATCAGAGATCTTTCAGTTTAACGGCTTAAGCATATTAATAACTTCCTGAAGATTGCCATCTGTTTCCGCAGGTTTGATTCCCAATAAGTATGCAAGTAAAGAGTAAATGTGCGTATTCTGAAAAGAAGGCTGTATATATTTTTGTTTAAATGCCGGGCCAACTGCATAAAAAATTGCATGTATATCCGTATTCTGTATTTCATATCCATGAGTACCGCCCGAATATTCATTCTTAGGATTCTGCACCGAAACACTCCACGCTGAATCAGCTACAACTATTATATTACCAACTCGTGAATTTTTGCCGTAATTAAGGTACTCAGGAACTTCAGTGGGTTTCCATACTTTAATGTGTGGAGCTCTTTTGAGTGAAAGATAGGCGGAATCAACCCAAGCTCCCTCGGCGTATAAATTAAAGTTAGGATTCCCACCTTCAATCCTAACCGGCCAGCTTTCAGGCAGGTAGGTTCTGAGAGCAATGTGTCGATCGGACGAAATGCGTCCCATTCCATGGTCGGCAACAACAATAAAGTTAATGCTATCTCCATTTGGCAACTTTCGCATCCGGGAATAGAGAATTCCGGTTAAACTGTCAAGTTCCCTTACCGTTTTCAATGTGCGTGAATCATCAGGACCAAAATCATGTCCAACACCATCCGGTTCGTGGTAGTATGCCATAATCAGATGTGGACGTTCTGCCAAAGGCAAAGTAAGCCACTTAATAATTGTATCAATACGCTGTATGAAAGTTACACTCTGATCATATTTTTTCCATAAATCAGGATGCTTGCCCATAATGGCAACATCAGACCCAACCCAATAGAATGAAGCCGTTTTAACACCTTGATTTTGGGCTGTTATCCAAATTGGTTCACCACCATAAAATGACGGATCAAACCTTGTTTCCATATTATTGATGGCATACGATTTTCCTGATTTACTATCATAAAATGCATTGTTCACCAAACCATGGTTGTCAGGAACCAGGCCTGTAGCAATGGTATAATGGTTAGGAAAGGTTTTTGATGGAAACGAAGGTATCAGCGAAATGGCTTTCACACCTTCAGTGGCTAACTGGTTTAATGCCGGAGTGCTTGTTTTATCCGGATAATCCCAACGAAAGCCATCAAGAGAAAGTACAACGGTAGTTTGATTTGTGTTAACTTGAGCAAATGATGGAAGAATCCACAAAAAAAACAGTGAAAACAAAAAAAACATATTTTTCATGAAGGGGAAACTTTTGACTTCTAAATAAATACTTGTACTCGGGAAACAGGCAATATAAAGCAAAAAAAAAGAGCCCTGTGGACCAGAGCTCCTTTTTTATGAAATATTATTAGTTAAAAATATACCTGATACTAATCTGGCCTTGCCACCTTGAACTAAGGATTCCAATATCATCAATAGCCCATGTTTCACCAGTTGGTTTTTTGAATGAAAATTTAGGAGTTGTATTATCAGCTTCAAAACCTTCCATTTTAACCAATGGGTAATTATTGTAGTAAGCTCCTGATGAGTAATATATACGACCCCATTCGTTGTTTATCAAGTTTCCGAGATTGAAAATATCGAATGAAACCTGTAGAGTATTGCGTTTTCCACCTGCTTCAATAAAGAAATCCTGAGCAATTCGGAAATCGAACAGATTAGTAAATGGAACACGGGAATGATTCCTTTCAACATAATCACCGCGACGGGTTTTCAAGTATTCGTCAGCTTCAATAAATGCATTAAGGTCAGTCCATTGTTGATCCTTGGTTAGAGTAGCACCGCTAACCGTAATATCAATCAGATTAATATCGTTTTGGTCAACAGGCACATACATAAGTTCCAGACTATTATTATCTTCACCAAGGTATTTTGATGAGCCATCAGCATAACCATAAGAGAAACTAGGCCCTGATTGACCAGTGTAGAATAAAGAAACAGTAGTTGAAGTATGTTTCAGGTATTCCTTTTTGTATGAAATAAAACCAACAATACGTGAGCCCATGTCGAAGTCAGAAGTTGCAAAATCGAGATCATTCTTTCCCCGAACATTTGGCACCCGCCATTGGGATGAATTTTGGGATGAAACACCATCATTCATTGACATGGCATGACCTAACGAGTAAGCTATACTACTTGTAAATCCATTAGTGAAATTTTTCTGCAACTGAGCTGTAACATTATAGGAATATCCTTTGTTTGTGTTTGTGCCAAGCATAATATCCGTATAAGCCCTTTTTTTGCCAGTAATAGGATCATTTCCCAGAACTACTTTTGACCAAATCGGACGATCATCGCCAGTTCCTGTGAGTGCGCCAGTTTTTTCGTAAGCAAGGTTATAATAAAGCACATTATTGAGTGTCTTAGTGTAAGTTACATCAAATGTACCAACTATACCTCCGGGTAGTTTTTTATCAATGGCCATACTTGCACGGAACACTTGAGGGTATTTAAATTTCTTTGCAAATATATCTACTTGTCCGGATGGCTGAGTTGGAGGAAGTACCGGCTGGTTGTTCCAGTCAGGATTAAAAATCAACTCAGGTGAACCTGCTGCAGTTACACGCATACCTCCGGTGACCACAGCATTGTTCTGAAATGATGCACCTGGCCATACATAAGGGATACGACTGGTAAAAAGGCCAGCTCCTCCACGAACTTGAAAACTCTGATCACCACTAATATCATAGTTAAACCCGAAGCGAGGGTTAAACATTACGGTAGGATCGGGCATTTGCCCTGTTTGAGCACCTTCAAGATCCCAACCTGATGCTTCCAGAATAGGAATCACATTAGTATTGAAATCATTATTTACAGGCGGTGTATCGAGGAACATTGGTACATCGATGCGTAAACCTACTGTAACCTTTAATTTGTTGCTGACCTGAATTTCATCCTGTGCATAAAGGCCTAACTGAAGGGCACTAAATTCGGCAGCAGCTTTAGAACCATCTCCGGTTATGTCATCAACAGCTGAGAAAGTACGATCAAATTGATAAGCGGGTGCATTTGAAACAAAATCGCCAATACTGTTGAACTGATATGAACCAAAGTTCTGACGGATAAAAAGATTATACATTTTATAAAACTCATTATGAGTACCAAAAGTAAAAGTATGTTTCCCTTTATAAATCTCAAAGTTATCAGTAAGAGTAATAATATCCTGATTCAACTGATTTCCCGTTGAAAACTCCTCTGATCCGAAATAAATATTAGAAGAGCCATCCTTTATCCGAACATATGGGAAATTACTCCCCATCGGGTCGCGGTCGTCGCGAACGAACGTCAGTCCCATAATAAGACTATTGCTCATTTTATTACTTATGTTACTTTTGAGCTCAATTGCAGAAGAATTGGTTGTAGAAGGAAAGTAGATTCCTGAATTCCCAAATCTAATATTTGTTGTATTTGAATTGGAAGGACTGTTCTGAACAGCTTTGGTATACTGGTGGCGAACCATCAATTTGTGGACTTTATTAATGTTCCAGTCAAAGCGGGCAAAAAATTTCGTTCCATCAAGTGTCCTGTTCACATCTGTATATCCTCCCGCATCATAACCATAACCTTCCAGTTTGCTTGTTATGAGGCCAAGATCTGCAGTAGTGGCATTTCCTTGATAGGTAGAAAAGTCAAAAGGTTGAGGTGTTTCATCTTTCTGGATTTCAGCATTTACAAAGAAAAACAACTTATCCTTCACAATTGGACCACCTAGTCGGAAACCATATGTATTTGAGCTGAACGGATTTAGTTTAACCCGCTCAGTTTCCGGATTATCTGTAGGGGTTTTCCCAGCTAAACCTTCATTTCTGTTAACAAAATATGCTGATCCCTGAAATTCGTTATTGCCACTGCGTGTAACAGCATTGATACCAGCACCGGCAAATCCACCAAGTTTAATGTCGTATGGTGCAATCTGAATCGAAACCTGCTCAATAATATCCATTGAGAAAGGAGAAATACCTGTTTGCCCCCCATTGGTTCCTTGGTCCGTTAATCCGAATACGTCATTATTTACAGCTCCATCAATATAAATAGCGTTATACCTGTTATTAGTACCTGATATTTCAATACCACCACCTTGAGTTACTCTGGCTTGCGGAGTTAAACGAGTGTAATCTGACATATTGCGTCCGAGGGAGGGCATTCTTTCAATAGCTTGGATGCTTACATTGGTTTCAGCTCCTGTTCGATTTCCATCAAAAAGGTTATTCCTGATTCCAACTACCTCAACACCTGCAATATTTGCGGCTTGCTGGCTGAGAATAACATTAAGCTTATATGTTTGTCCAAGGTTCAAATAAACTTCGCTCTGAACAAAATTTTCAAATCCAACATAGGACACTGTGATTTTATATGGTCCTCCAACATTCATATTAGGAATGCGATAATTACCATCAGCATCAGTAAGGGTTCCATATTGAGAACCTGAAGGAGTATGAACCGCTACTACTGTTGCACCAGGTAAAGTTTCCCCGTTTGTGCCTGTAATAACTCCGTTCATTCCGGATGTGGTAACCTGCCCTAGAGCAAAGGATACACTCATAAAAAAGACTGCAACTAGCACAAAATGCTTTAATGCTCGTCGGATCAGATTAATTGGTTTTCTCATTGTGTTAAGATTTGGTTAGTTGATTTGGTTTATGGTTTGACTTTAAAAAAATATCCGGTTAAAAATGATTATCATTTGGTGTATTTAAAAACGTTGCAAAATTAGAATTTAAGCTCTTAAACCTGACTTTACAATGTTAAAAAACCATTAAATGTAATTCAAGTCAATTTTGGAACAAATTTATCAAAATGTATTTCGGGTTGGAATAAAAGTTATTAACATAAATAGCGTTTTAGTTGAAAACTTCCTTGCTTCCAAGCTTTCAAACAGCTCACTTTACTATGTTGCTGTTTTATCCGAAAACAAATCGGATGTTGTAGAAAACTAAAAATTATTATTTGTCAGCCTTTTTCCCGTTCAACTGTGATTCTTTTTCTTATGCCACTGTTGCTGAAGCGCCTGCCAGTTCTTCGCTCCTGCTTTTCAGCCTGTAACTAATTATCATAACTGATAATGCTATAACAGCTATAATCAGAAAACTCTTTGAATAACCATCAACCCGCGACGACATTGAGGCAACAACAATACCTATCAGCGTAGCCCCGGTCATTTGCCCTGTACTGGTAAACAATGTTATAATTCCCTGGCCTAAAGCACGTTCCGACGATTGAACTTCGTTAAGCATAATATATCGCAATGCTGAACCTTGCAGCATGGCTGAACCAAGTCCCATAAAAATACCTGCAGTATAAAAATTCACTTTCGAGGCTGAATTGAAATAAAAAAACAACAGTCCCGTAGCTGCCAGCATTAAGCCTGCCATTACGATTGCCCGGGACCCGATCTTATCGATTAACCGACCTGCTACAGGTGATCCTATTGCAATTGCTAAAACAAACGGAATCAGCATAAAACTTGCCTGCGAGGTAGTTACACCAAATAAATTGACTGCCATTTCGGGTACAAATATCGTAACAGCCTGAATAATTCCGGTTCCGAAAGCCACTAAACCAACTATACGTATCTGTTTAACATCAAAAAGTTCAATTTTTACAACCGGTGAAGGAGAGCGTTTCTCAAGAATCACAAAAACAGGTAAAGTAATAAGTGTTATCAATAAAAACGGGAAAACGTTTAATGATAAAATTCCCTTTACTCCTTCGGAAGCTTCAATGTTGTTTATTCCGTATGCAAATGATGAAAGCAGCAAAGCAATAAGCACCATACCCATCCAATCGAAATGAGGCTTAACCACACTCTTTTTTGACGGCAGCATCCGCCATGCATAAAAAATAACAACAGCTGCAATGGGCAGATTAATCAGAAAAAGTGCATTCCATTTGAACCAGAGTAATAAAACTCCGGCTATTACAGGCCCAATGATAAATGCGATTCCAAATACAGCACCTATCATTCCAAGCGTGCGGCCACGTTTTTCAGGCGGATAGATATCACCGATTACTGCCGATGCGACGGGGAAAATTCCACTTGCACCAAAACCCTGAACAGCTCTTCCTATTAAAAGTAAGGTAATATCATTGGCCATTGCAACAATCAATGAGCCAATTGCAAATACCGCAACTGAAAATACATAAATATTCCTCCTCCCATAAAGATCCGAAAGTTTGGATAATAAAGAAACACCAACCAGGTTGAACAGAACATAGATACTGAATATCCAGCTAAGCGAACGATGATCAACTTTTATTGTTTCCTCTATTGCCGGAATAGCCGGTCCCACGATTGAAATATCGAGGGCCCCCATTAATACACCCGTAAAGAGTAACGCTAGAATTTTGCCGTTACGATGTTGCTGCATTTTAAAAAATAGTTAAACAGAAAAAGGGTAAGGGAAAATGGTAAGGGTTCAATGTTCTTTAGTTCTTTTGTTAAAAGTTCCTGTTTCTATGCGTCTCAAGCTAACCGGATAGTGACAGTACCTTCGGACGTTTCCTTGCTTTTCAATTCCCTTAATAACAAATAAAAGCCGGGAAAACCCGGCAAAGATACCTTAATAATCAGTGGCAGCTATCTTCTTTCATGAAAGGATAACGATAATCAGTCGGTGGTATCAGAGTTTCCTTTATTGTACGTGGACTTATCCATCGCAATAAATTCAAATGGCTGCCGGCTTTATCATTAGTTCCGCTCTGCCTTGATCCGCCAAATGGCTGTTGTCCCACAACCGCTCCTGTAGGTTTGTCGTTGAAATAGAAATTTCCGGCAGCATATTTCAACTCATCGGCTACTTTAACCAAAACGCCACGATCCTGTGCAAAAATACATCCTGTTAATCCATAAGGTGAAGTTTCATCAACAAGGCGCACAGTCTGGTCAAAATCTTTATCCTTATATACATGTATGGTTAGTACTGGTCCAAAGATTTCTTCGGTCATAGTGACAAAGTGGGGATTATGAGCCTGAATTACAGTTGGCTGAACAAAATATCCTTTAGATTTATCTCCGGTTCCCCCAAAGACAACTTCCGCATCACTGGTATTTTTAGCTTTGCTGATATAATTGGTGATATTATCGAAAGACTTTTCATCAATTACCGCATTCATAAAATTGCTGAAATCGCGGGGATCTCCTACTTTGATTTCTGCAAGCATCTCCCCTATGGTATTCAAATGCACCGCGCACCAATGCAGTTGAAACCTCATCAACCTTTGCACTCGGGTGAACCAGTACAAAATCCTTCCCACCTGTTTCGCCCACTATTCGCGGATACGAACGATAATTTGCCAGGTTGGCAGCCGTATTTTGCCAGAGTTTGTTAAAAGTACCGTTACTCCCGGTAAAATGCAAACCTGCAAAGTTTTTATCTGCGACTACCTGATTCCCAACCTGCGAACCTTGTCCCGGTATAAAATTAATAACACCATCAGGTAAGCCGGCTTCTTTGAAAACCTGCATCAAAATGTAATTGGAAAGAATGGATGTTGTTGCCGGTTTCCAAAGTGTAGTATTTCCCATTAGCACCGGGGCCATATTAAGATTAGAAGCTATAGCCGTAAAATTAAAGGGGGTAACTGCAAAAACAAATCCTTCGAGGGGGCGGTATTCGAGCCGGTTAATTATTCCGGGATCACTGTGTGGCTGTTCGTTATAAATGTCAGAAATATAATGTGCATTAAAACGAAGGAAATCAATGGTTTCGCAAGCTGCATCAATTTCGGCCTGGTAAGCACTTTTACTTTGACCAAGCATTGTTGCAGCATTTATCAGCATCCTGTATTTTTTTGAAAGAAGCTCAGCTATTTTCAGTGTTACCGAGGCTCTCTCGAACCAGGAAAAAGATTCCCATTCGCGATGTGCTTTTAGGGCGGCATCAATAGCCATTTTTACTTCCTTTTCACCGGCTTTGTGATAGCGGGCAAGCACATGCCCGTGATCGTGAGGCATTGTGATAGAATCAATATTGTTTGTATAAACCTCTTTTCCTCCTATAATCAAAGGAATTTCAATCTGGTTTGAACTCAACCGGTCGAGTTCTGCCTGTAACTCTTTGCGATCTTTTGAACCCGGCGAGTATGATCGTACTGGTTCGTTAGCAGGGTAATCAAAAATAAAAACTGCGTTATTCATGTAAGGATTTAGGGGTTGGGATTGGGGATTAAGATATAATACGATTCTCACTCAACAAAATCGGTTCGAAATAGAACATAAAAACATTAGTAATGTTCAGGTGTTGTATATTTGCAAGGCAATCTTAAAAGTTAATAAACGCAACTGCAATCACTCAATATTAAAATCTCTGAAAAATGAATTATTATATTATTACCGGGGCATCACGCGGGATTGGCCAGGCACTTACACGAAAACTTATTGTTCCGGGAAACACGCTGTTTGCTGTTTCCAGAACGTTGAATGAAGACCTGATTGAACTCGCGTCATCATTAAATGTTCCATTATTTTATTTTGAAGCCGATCTGAGTATTCGCGAAGAAGCGGAAAATTTTATAAAGAGTGTTTTTACCAAGATAAAATTAGCTGAATTCGACAGGATAGCTTTGATTAACAATGCAGGAATGCTTGAGCCTGTTTCACCCATAAAGTCAATTGACTTTGCTTTGGCGGAAAAACATTTGCATTTGAATCTATTAACGCCTATGATCCTGAGTTCTGTTTTCCTCACTGAAACTGCTGGTCTGGATATCCCGAAAGTAATTCTCAATATATCTTCAGGAGCCTCTTTTAATGCATATAGCGGCTGGAGTGTTTATTGCAGTTCAAAAGCTGGTCTCGATATGTTTACGCAAGTTGCCGGGCTCGAACAAAATGCTGAACTTCAACCAACCAAAGTCTTTGCCCTGGCTCCCGGAATTATTGAAACAGGCATGCAGGAATTGATCAGGACAACAGATGAAAGCCTTTTCCCCGAGCGTGATAAATTTATCCGGCTTTACGAGGAAGGTAAGCTTTCAAATCCTGAAGATATTGCCTACATCATTTTAAACACTATTTTTAATTATGATATTGTAACAGGCTCAGTAGTTACCATCGATCAGTTAAAGGAAATTATGTATACGCTTGGTTTTCCTAAAATGTGATTTCATTAATCTAAAAAGAAAAAAAGATAATCAAACAATGCTGGAAACCATTAAATCCCTCGACGAAAGCCTGTTTCTGTTTCTGAATGGTCAACATAACACCTTCTTTGATCCCTTGATGTGGCTCTTCAGCGCAAAACTTTTCTGGGGACCTCTTTATGTATGGTTTTTATGGCTATTATACAAAAAATATCCAAAGCATTACTGGACTGTGCTTATAACAATTGCTTTACTAATTGTAATTTCTGATCAGCTTTGTAACCTTTCCAAAGAAAGTGTAATGCGTTACAGGCCTTCGCAGGAACCTCATCTGCAAACTTTAGTGCATACATTAAATGGATACCGGGGAGGAACTTATGGCTTTTATTCGGGCCATGCTTCAAATGCCTTTGCAGTAGCTTTTTTTATGATTTCACTGGTTGCAGGGGAACGAAAATACATTATCGCAGTTTCAATACTGTATGCAGTTCTTACAGCCTATAGCAGGATATACCTGGGAGTGCATTATCCTGGTGACATTTTAATGGGAGCAATAGTGGGAACTATATTGGGAAAAGGTTTAGCGTATGCCCATGAAAAATTGCGTGCAAAGTATTTACCTGTTCAGGATTAATATCCATAAATTTTAGCCGTAAATTTCTCAACCTTCACTTTATATGTGCATACTTCACGCAATGCCGGCACACCAAAAGCAAAATCACGATCAGTGTAATGAGCCATTACCGTCTTGAAAGATTCAGTCTTCTGATCCAGATCGTCAAAAAATTCTACTTTACCAAACGCAAGCACACTACGGTATTTCATGCTGTAGCTGCAAGCCATTTGCTCACTTTGATACCGCAACTGATGATCAGTACTAAAAGCAATACAAACGGCAGGATTATTTTTCAAAATATCGATCTTGTGTCCTTTTTGCGCTGAATGCAGAAATATAACGCCATTGCTGTACCCAAAATTAAACGGAAGCACATAAGGCAGGTTATTTTCATCCACCATACTCACATAACATACTTCACATTTATTAATAATCGCGTCAATTTCTGCCTGATCGGTTATAAAACGGGAGTGCATTTTCGTAAGGGTTTAATTTTGGGGATTAGTGATTAAAGTAAATTCGGGCAATTTGATTATTCCGACTGCTCTCTTCTTGATTTCGGATTGGCGAGAGCTTCAAGTATCCATGTAATTATAGAAACAATGATTGAAAACACAACTGCTGTAAAAAAAGCATCGACAGTAAAACCTGTTAGCGCATAATCAGCCAGCATAATAATAGCTGCATTAATTACCAGCAGGAAAAGCCCAAAGGTTATTAATGTAATCGGAATTGTTAAGATAATCAGTATTGGCTTAAGAAAAGCATTTAGAAATCCGATCAGCAAAGCAAC
>JFJP01023568.1_pt1 | contig 16139 bp, 11 predicted proteins | sample 431651 | NCBI WGS metagenome assembly JFJP01 (sample SAMN02602958, study PRJNA72255) | Microbial mat metagenome, whole genome shotgun sequencing project. | biome: fresh water; feature: sink hole; material: water; isolation source: purple microbial (photo- and chemosynthetic) mats found in... | reverse complement strand
ATCCATAAAAAATGAGCCCCATGCCTAGACGGCTGGCGGAATTTCAACATATCAAGGCCGACATGTCAGACACCATGTGCACGCCGGCAAGGCAGGGAAACCTATGAAAATCCTGGTCATCGATGACGAAGACGGACTGCGCCGCTCTCTGTGCGCCTATCTTGAAGACCTCGGATACGACACCGCGGGCGCGGCCAACGGACGCGAGGGACTGGACGTCATGCGCGAGGTCCTGCCCGATTTGGCGGCCGTCATCGTCGATCTGAACATGCCGGTCCTGGATGGCTACGGATTCCTGCAGCAGGCCCGGATCGAAGCCCCGGAACTGCCCATCATCGTGCTCTCAGGTGTGGGCGTGGTCGACGACGCCTTGCAGGCCGTGAGGCTTGGAGCATGGGATTTTCTGACCAAACCCCTGCACAATTTCAGCGTCCTCAACCACACCCTGGACAAGGTCATGGAAAAAGCCCGCCTGATCCGAGAAAACAGGGAATACCAGACCAACCTTGAACAGCTCGTGCAACAGCGCACCGCCGAACTGGAGCGCACCCGCCGCCAGATCATGCATCGCCTGAGCCGCGCCGCGGAATACAAGGACAATGAAACCGGCCACCACGTCATCCGGGTCGGGGAGATCGCTTCGGTGCTGGCCCAGGCTCTGGGACTGAGCGAGGCCAGCTGCGCCAACCTGCGCGACTGCGCTCCACTGCATGACATCGGCAAGATAGGCATCCCCGACGAAGTCCTGCTCAAGCCCGGCAAGCTCGATGCTGTGGAGTGGAGGATCATGCAGCAGCACTGCATGTTCGGCTGCGAAATCCTGGGTCCTCTGACCAGCAAGGAAGAAGCCCACTCGAGTTGCGAACAGTGGGACAGGAAAGATATGGACGGCAACGAACTGCTCGACCTGGCACGCACCCTGGCCCTGCTACATCATGAGCGATGGGACGGCAGCGGCTATCCCTTCGGACTGGCCGGAGAGAATATCCCGCTCATGGCCCGCATCGTCGCCGTCGTCGACACCTATGACGCGCTGGCCAGCGAGCGGCCTTACAAGGATGCCTTCCCCGAGGAAAAATGCTTGGCCATCATCCGGGAAAGCTCTGGCAGCCACTTCGATCCAGAGGTCATCAGCGCGTTTTTCGCCAACATCGACCGCATACGCAACATTCGTGAGCGGTGGCAGGATTAGTTCACGCAACGCAAGAAAGAGCTCCATGAAAACAAGCCAGATCCGCATGCCCCTTGGCGCCACGTCGCGACTCATGCGCGGCAGCATGACAAACCTGCCGGAAGGCGAGGGAGAAGCCCCCGGGACGAACCGGGTGGACGCCAGTAAATCGATCGCGATTCTAATCGGTTGCGTGGAGCGCGAGATGTCGCTCAAAGAGTTCTGGGAGAGCGTCACTGCTGCGGGCCGAATCTCTGGACCTCGCCCGATCCTGGCCGGCTCAAATTTCTATGGCGCGGCTGAAAAACTCTGCCGCCTGTGCAGCCATGCCCTGATACCAAACGTCCGCCAGGAGCTCGGATGAGCACGCACCGTTTATTGCAGCGCCAGCTCTCCCGAGCCGGACTCAGCCACCAGAATCTGCCCGGGGACATGGGGGCGTTCGTGACTCTCGTCGAGGAGGCCTACCGCCACTTCGACGAAGAGAAGGAGGCTCTGGAAAAGTCTCTGCACGTCAGCTCATCCGAACTCGTGCGCCGCAACCAAGTCATGCGGGCTGTTTTCATGGCCCTGCCCGACGTTTTCCTGTGGATCACCCGCAATGGTCTGATCAAGGACTGCCGCGGCGGACTGCAGGCTCTTTTCGGCGTGGAACCGCCCACCCTGATCAATAAAAAGCTGGCCGAAATCCCGCATATCGCAGATCTGCAGACCTTCTCCCTGGCCATGCGCATGCTGAACGAGACATCATTCTTTCAGGCCGAATACGCGATTCAGGCCGCAGGCCGGAGCCGACACTATGAAGCCCGTTTTGCCAGCCTCGAAGACGGCCTTGTTCTGGTCCTTATTCGGGATATTTCCGACCGCACCTTGGCTGAAGAGGCTCTTTTCGGGGTGCAGCAACGCCTGGACCACATCATAGAATTTCTTCCCGACGCCACCCTGGTTGTCGACAACGAGCACCGGGTCATCGCCTGGAACAGAGCCATCGAAGGGATGACAGGCGTGCCCAAGGAAAAAATCCTGGGCAAGTCAGGATATGAATACGCCATTCCCTTTTACGGACATCCGCGGCCCATCCTCCTTGACTTCATCGGCAAGGATCCCAGCCGCGACTACCCCATGTACGAACCCACGCAGAACAACCTCGAAGGACTGGCCACGGAAATCTTCGTCCCGGCCCTGTTTGAAGGGCGGGGAGCCTACGTGTGGGCCAAGGCTTCCGCACTCTACGACCAGGACGGCCACATCGCCGGGGCCATCCAGACAATCAGGGACATCACCGAAAAGAAACGCATCGAGATCAGCACCCGAATCCTTTACCTGGTCTCCACCGCCGCCAGCACACCCTTGGCGGACAAAGACCTTTTTGCCAAGGTCTTCGACATCCTGTCCGAGCACCTGCAGGTCCGGATCATGTTCATTTCCCTCTTGAGCCCGGATGGCTCAAACATCACCTTTCCATTTTTCAGCAGGCAGGAGTTGGCCAGGCACGAAACCTTGAAGCATCTTGCCATGCTGTCCGCCGAAGCATGGAAGGCTCAATCTCCCCGCCTCTCGGACACAAGACCCGAAGGTCTGGACGATGACGAAACGCAGCCCGCACAATGGTTCGCCTCGCCCCTGCGCTACGGCGACCAGCTGCTGGGCTCGGTGGTCCTTTCGCTCCCCGAGAGCAAACACTGTGGCTGCGACAAGGACACCCATGTGCTAGCCTTGGTGGCTGACCATCTGGCCCTGGCGATTTCCCGCAACGCAACGGAAAAAGCGCTGCGTCGAAGCGAGAAAAAGCATCGCGCCATTTTTGAAAACGCCACGGAAGGCATCTTCCAGATATCCCTCGACCATGACCTTTTGAGCTCCAACCCGGCCATGGCGCACATTTTCGGATACGACAGCACCAATAGCCTGATGGCCGACGCCCAGGGCTTTCTGCAGCGCATCATTTCCTGTGAGGACCGGGTCCGGCTCTTGAGTCAGGCCCTGCAGCTCGGGGCCGCCCAGAATTTTGAGCTCGACGCGCTCAAGGCTGACGGAAAAAAGACGTGGATATCCATCAACATGCGCACCGTGAAGCGGTCCGATGGGTCCATCAGTCACCTCGAAGGGTCCGTGCGCGACGTGTCCATGCGCAAAAAGGCCGAGCGCAGGCTCGCCATCCAGAAAGGCCTCTTCCAGCAGCTCTTCGACAACTCCCCGCAGGGTATCCTGCTGCTGGGCAGGGATGGCGCGCCCATGGACATCAACCCGAGCTTCACCAGCCTGTTCGGCTACACGAGGACCGACCTGCACTCCCTTTTTGAAATGCTGCTGCATCCCGACAGCCTGGACGAAAGCTTCACCTTCATTTCCACGGTGCTCGGCGGGACCTCCGTCAGCACGGAAACGCAGCGCAGGACCAAAGACGGACGCGTCATTCCCGTTTCCATGCTCGGATACCCCTACATGCTCGAAGGCACGACCTCCGGGGCCTTCTTCATCTTCAGCGACATTTCCGAGCGCAAGAGCTACGAAGACCAGCTGACCAGGCAGGCCCTGCGCGACAATCTGACGGGGCTACCCAACCGCGTGCTGTTCATGGACCGCTTGAATCGGGCCATGGCCAGGCAACAGCGCAACGCCGAGTACCGTTTCGCAGTGCTCATGATCGACCTGGACAGCTTCAAACGGGTCAATGACACCCTCGGCCATCAGGCCGGGGACCATCTGCTGCAGGAGGTGGCCACACGCCTGACCCTCTGCCTGCGAACCATGGACTCCGTGGCCCGCATGGGTGGGGACGAGTTTGCCGTGCTGCTGGAAGATTTCCAGAACAACCAGGAAGCCATCGCCATCACACGCCGCCTGCTGGAAGCCATCCGCCAGCCGCTCAAGATTTTGGAAAGGGAGGTCCTGGTCAGCGCATCTGTTGGCGTTGTGCTGCAGACGGCCCGTTACACCTCGCCCAACGACCTGCTGCGGGACGCCGACATCAGCATGTACAGGTCCAAGGAACTGGGCAAAAACCAGTTCAAGGTCTTCAGCAAGAGCATGTATGAGCATGTCGTGCAGACCGTACAGCTCGAAAACGACCTGCGTCATGCCCTGGTCGAGGACGAATTCGAACTCTTCTTTCAGCCCATCTACGTACTGGCCGGCCAGAAGCTGCGCGGGTTCGAGGCCCTGATCCGCTGGAATCATCCCCTGCGAGGGCTCCTCCCCCCCGGAGCATTCATCCCCGTGGCCGAGGAAACTGGGCTCATCACTGAGGTCGGCAAGTGGGTCATGCGCCAGGGCTGCCGGATTCTGGCCCATTGGCATGCGCAATTTCCGGAACTTGACATCTGCCTGTCCCTAAACCTTTCGCCCAAAGACCTTCTGCAGGCCTCGCTCATCCCCGTTCTGACGGAATTGCTGCAGGAAACCGGTCTCAAGGCCCGAAGCATCAAGCTCGAAATCACGGAAACAGCGGTCATGGACAATCCCGAACAGGCTACATCCAGGCTGGAACGCTTGCAGAAAATGGGCTTCCAGATCGCCATGGATGATTTCGGCACGGGCTATTCATCCCTGTCCTACCTGCAGCGCCTGCCCCTCGACATCCTCAAAATCGACCGCTCCTTCGTGCAGACCATGCTCGAAAACCCCAACAATCTCGAAATCATCAAGGCCATCATCGGGCTGGGCAAAATCCTTGATCTGCGCATCGTGGCCGAAGGCGTTGAGACACAGGAGCAGCTCGATGCCTTGCTGGAGCTCGGTTGCGACCTTGCACAGGGATATCTTTTGGGCAGGCCCATGTCCAAGGAGCAATCGGAAATCCTGATGTCGGCATGCAGCGCAGCTTCCACGGAATGAACCGCCCCGTCCATCTGTCACCGTTCCGCACATACCGCTCCGCCCGGCATGACGATCTCGTTTCCTTCCAGCTCGTCATCGAAGAGACGGACCTATGGGTTGCGGCGCAGCAGGACCTTGGACCTCCCATGGCCGACCATGTCCGATTCCTGCGCGGACAGATCAAATCTTACGTGGCCATCCATCCCGAATTTCTGACCGCCCTTGAGCCCCTTGAGGCCAGGCCTCGCGACCCGGAGATCATCCGTCGCATGTGCCGGGCCGGGCAGCTGACGGGGGTCGGCCCCATGGCTGCCGTGGCCGGCACCCTGGCCCAGATGCTGGGCGAGAGATTCCAGGATGCCTCCCCCGACCTGCTCATTGAAAACGGGGGCGACACCTACCTCTTCTCCACCCGGGACCGGCACATCGGCATCCTGAACATGCCGGATCAGGCGGTGCGACTGTGCGTACCCGTGGCGGCCCGGGAATTTCCCTGCTCCTTTTGCGCATCTTCGGCCAAAATCGGACATTCGCTGAGTTTCGGCAAAGCCGATCTCGTCGTGGTCAGATCAAGGGACGCGGCCCTGGCCGACGCAGCGGCCACAGCCCTGGCCAACGCGCTGACCGGGGCTGAAGCCATGGACGCGGTCCTGACCCTGGCTCAAGGCTGGGAAGCCATCGGGATCGAAGGCGTCTTCACGCAGTGCGAAGGCAAGATTGGAGTTTGGGGAAAAATGCAACTGGCCGTGATTTAGGACAAGAAAAAGTGCTCAGCGTCTGGACAACACAAGACCTGGGGCTTATAGAAAATATCAAAGGCTGTTCGTGTTAACCTCAACGGAGGAAAGACCATTGGGCCATTCATATCGGACGAGAGGACGTAGAGGGTAGCGTCGCAAAAAAGGCCTGAAGAGGCGGGGACATCCCTCAGCCCGGGCAAACCAGACGGAGAAACCGTCACCAAACGCTACGAAAAAAGTTTTTCTTAAAGTACAACAGTACGACGAAACGACCAAGCTACAGAACACCTTGAAATGACTCGCCCCGCTTCGCAACGAAGCGGGGCGTTTTTTTGGCGCGCCCCGAACTGCCAGCAAGCAAGTCCATCGCGCCCTTTGCCTTTGCCCCGACCTTTGCTAGACATGACCCCATGTCCACCGCAAAAAAACCTGCGCCAGAAAAACAGGCCGAGCAACCCCAAGACCATGCCCCCGGACCGGCTCCGGCCCGTCTCTTTCGCAGGGCACTGCTTTTTCTGGCGCTGCTCTGCCTTGCTCTCGCCGGGCTCTGGCTCGCCCTGCCGCATATCGCCCAGAAATTCCTCGTCCCGGAACTAGCCAGGGCATTGCGGACGCCGGGACTGAGCATCGACATCCGCCGGGCGGATTTTTCCGGCCTTGATCTGGGCGATATTTGCCTCTCCCCCGATCAGGGCCTCAAGATTAGGGCCGTGCTCATCAACTGGAGTCTGCCCGGCCTGCTGCAAGGTCGAATCGACAAAATCAGCATTCTCGGCCTTGAGGTCAATGCCAGAAAAAATGGCGAAAAATGGGAGATAACGGGCCTTCCCGAGTTTGAAGAATCGCAAGGCACGGACCCGGCTCCACTGTTCGTGCCCGAAATCGCAGCGCTCCACATTGACGGCCAGGCTCGTCTCGACGGGGCGGGCCTTGAGCTTGCGCTCCCGTTTTCTGTGAGCGGCAGCCTGGATGGAGCTCGGCTCCTTCTGCTGGACGCGCAGACATCCCTGGCCGGACAGGAGATGGATCTGCGCCTCACGGCGGACGTGCAACAGCGCAATTTCCGCCTGACCTTCGCCCTGCCACCGGCATCCATCGCGGCCTTGTCCAGCCTGATTCCAGGCCTTGCAGTGCATCCCCTTGGCGGCACCCTGCAGGCCATGGTCGACGCGGTCCTCCCCCCGGACAAGCGACCCCGCCTGAAGGCTGAGCTTGGCCTTGACGCGGTCAAGACCATACTCGGCGGCACGGCCCTGACCCAGGAGGGCAACACCACGGCAAACCTTGTCTGGCAGGACGAACCGCAACTCGCCCTCTCCCCCTTGAATCTGCTGGCCCCCCTGCACCTGACCCTGACCGTGGACGACATCACGGCAAGTATCGAGAACATGGTTCTGGCCTTCTCCTGGAACCTGGCCCTGCATTCCCTGCCGGGCATCGAATTTTCCTCCCAACCGAGTCTGGCAGGACGCACGGAACTTCAGTCCACGGGCCATGGCGTGACCATGCGGACCGAAGCTAAAATCGAAGCTCTTGAAGCCCGCCTGGGCCCGATACCAGATCTCGCGCTGACCCTGCATGCGTCCACGCTGACCTTGAACGCGGTCACCAACTCCACGGGGGCGCTCATTGATGGAGCCGTGGACCTGGGGAATCTGCGCATGACCCAAGAGTCCGCCAGCGCGAGCATCTCCGGCCTGAACCTGACCTGGAACGCAGCCGTGGACCAGCAGGTACACGGAGTCGCGAGAGTCTCAGGGGCACGCCTGGAGGCCGGACAGTCCGGCATGGCCCTGACCGCCACCCGCCTGGATGGCCAGTGCGACTTTCTCCTGGGCGAAGAACTCTCCCTGAACGGGACCATGAACGTCAGCGCGCGAGCCCACAGCGGAGATGTCGCCGCAGTCATGACCCTGCGCCTGCCCCTGGCCTGGCCCGTCCCGGCGACCACGCCCGGCAGCGTCAACATCGATCTGAACCTCAAGGGAAAAGGACTGGCAAAAATTGCATCCGCTATCGCGCAAGATTTGCATGGTTTCGGCATCGACGGCTCGATTTCCGTCCTGCCCGTGGGTATTCGCGCCCCCATGAAGGGGCACATCGACACCACGAACATTTCCCGCTCCTGGGCTGAAATCAAGGTCGCCCAGACCCTTACCCTCCCCGGCAATCTGGCAAAGTTCGCCCCTGCGGCCAAAGACCTTGCCGGCACCGCCCGCCTCGACGCGACAGCGCGCCTGGACATGAGCTCGGGCCAGCCCACGCTCCCGTCGAGCATGAAGATCACCGCATTGTCCCTGGCCCACTCCGGGAGCAAAATCACGCTGAACGGCGGAGCCGTGGTGCTCACCTTTTCCAACCTGCTGAACATGCGCTCCGACCCAGGCGGACGATTGAACTTTGACCGGCTGCAGCTTGGCACCATCATCCTTGAGCAGGGCGACATCCCTTTCCAGATTGAAGCGCGGCACAGCATCCTGGTCGAGGGCTGCCGTTTCCAGTGGGCGGGAGGACGTATCGGCAGCCAGGCTTTCCGCGTCAACCCGGGTGTAGAGGACTACACCGTGGAACTGTATTGCGACCGAGTGGAGATGGCCCAGGCCCTGGAGCAGTTCGGGCTGACCCAGGCCCAGGGAGGAGGCACCGCCAATGGACGCATCCCCGTGCGCTACTCGGGCGGCACCCTGACCTTTGACAACGGCTTTCTGTATTCCACTCCGGGCGAAAAAGGGATACTGCGAGTAAAGGGCACGGAGATTCTGACGGCGGGAGTTCCACAGGGCACGCCCCAGTACGGGCAGTTGGACCTGGCTGCGGAGGCTCTCAAGGATTTTTCCTACGACTGGGCCAGAATCCGCCTCAACACCCAGAAGCGGGAACTCATCGTCTCCCTGGAGCTTGACGGAAAACCCGAAAAACCTCTGCCATTCACCTACGACCGGGAGTTCGGCGGATTTGTCCGCGTCGCCGCATCCTCACCGGGTTCCGTATTTCAGGGCATCCGAGTGGACGTGAATTTCCGACTGCCCCTGGATCAGCTTTTGCAATACAGACAGCTCCTGGAACTGATGAAAAACGGAGGTTAACGTGCGAGTTCCCTTTATGGCCCTGGCCGCAATGCTGCTTCTGCAAAGCGCCTGCAGCACCCACCACGAGGTGCAGATGGCGCCGGTGGAGATCAAACCCATACACATCACCATCGATGTCAACGTGCGGGTCCAAAAGGATCTTGAAGATTTCTTTGGAGACATCGACAAGGCCGACCAAAATCTGAACCAAAGCAAGTGATGGAGCACCATATGCGCAACATGAAACACATCGTTTTGACCCTGATGACCCTTTTCTGCGTCATGTTCTGCGTGCAGGATGCCCTTGCCGACGGCATCAAGGACAGGATGCTCGCACGCCTGCCCATTATCAACGAACTCAAAGCCCAGGGACTGGTCGGTGAAAACAACCAGGGATTTCTGGAATTCCGCAGTGGAAAGAAGCCAAGTGCCGACGTGATCAACGCCGAGAACAGTGACCGCCAGGAGGTCTACAAGGCCATCGCCGCCCGTCAGAACGCTTCACCCGCCTTGGTAGGGCAGACCCGCGCCGCCCAGATTGCGGAGAAGGAAGCACCGGGAACATGGATCCAGAGCCCCGACGGGGCGTGGAAAAAGAAATAATCCGGCGCTAATAATGCTCTAAAATGAACGAACACGGACGGGCACGGACAGGAGATGATGGCCACGTCCGCGCCCGTCCGTGTTCGTCCGTGTCCGTCCATATCCATCCATCGCCCCATGCCTTGACGGAGCCTCCCCCTGCCCGGTACAGCCTGCCTCCAGTTTCCCGACATCACCCCCGGCCGCAAAAGGACTCCGATGAACTCCCGAACCGCTCGCGCCAATCTCCTCCTTCTGCTGACCGCCCTGATCTGGGGTGCGGCCTTTGTAGCGCAACGCATGGGCATGGATCACATGGGTCCTCTGACCTTCAACGGTGTCCGCTTCGCCCTGGGCGCCCTGGCCCTTGTGCCGCTGATCGCCCACATGAACAGAAAACGCACCAGTATCGCCCCGACGCTGCCCACCCTGATTCAGGGCGGCATGCTCATGGGCGGGGCGCTGTTTCTGGGCGCCTGGCTGCAGCAGTTCGGGCTGTGCTACACCACGGCGGGCAAGGCCGGCTTCATCACCGGCCTGTACGTGGTCTTCGTGCCGCTGATCGGCATCTTCCTCGGACACCGCTACGGCCTGGGAACCTGGGGCGGGGCGGGGCTGGCCATCGCGGGCATGTATCTCTTGAGCGTGACCGAGAGCATGAGCATGGACAAGGGTGACGCCCTGGTGCTCATGTCGGCGTTCTTCTGGGGCGTGCATGTGCTGCTCATCGGCAAGCTGACCAAGGGGCTGGCCGCCGTGGACGCCATCAAGCTGGCCGCCGTACAGTTCGCCTTCTGCAGCCTGATCAGCCTGACCGGAGCCGCCATCTTCGAGAATATCACCCTGGCCGGCCTGCGGGACGGCCTTATCCCCCTCCTCTACGGCGGACTCATGAGCGTGGGCGTGGCCTACACACTCCAAGTCGTGGCCCAGCGCGACGCCCGCCCGGCACCAGCGGCCATCATTCTGAGCCTTGAAGCCGTCTTCGCCGCCGTAGCAGGCTGGATGCTGCTGGGCGAAACCCTCACCACCCAGGCCATCCTCGGCTGTGCACTGATGCTCGGCGGCATGATCTGGTCCCAGGCCAGACCCTGACCATTTCCGTCATGCGGCGGTGACCCCTCCGTCACGGCCCCTTCACATACGAAGGCCAATGAAGACGCATGCGTTCACCACTTGTGTCCTTCTGCAGCCGCATGATGATCGCCCTCGCCGCGTTCTTCGGATTCGGGCTGTGCATGTCCTGCCTGAGCGTCATGGAACAGCGCATGGGGCTGGTCGGCAAAGACGACCACCTGCCCCACGCCCAGCCTCCCATCTCCATCCCGCATATCGGAGAGAACCTCTCCGGAGTCACCTGGAGCCAGGCCACGGGCACCCTCTTCACCGTCACCAATTCCCCCCAGGCCGTACATGAATTGACCCCGGAGGGCAGGTGTCTCCGCAGCATCCGGCTTGACGGCTTCTCCGATACCGAGGACATCGCGCACATGGGGGACGACCTCTTCGCCCTGGTTGAGGAACGCCGAGGATTTATCCGCCTGGTGCGCATCACGGACGCGGCCACGTCCGTCCGTATCGAGGACAGCATCGGCATCGACCTCGGTTCGCGCCATGAAGACAACAAGGGTTTCGAGAGCCTCTTCTTCGACCACTCCACCCGCACCCTGCTGACCATGCGCGAACTGCCGCCCTACGAGCTTGTGACCATATCCCTGAACGCGAAAAACGAACCCGAAAGTATCCGCAGCACCCCCTTGTCCCTGGATGTCGAAGACGTCGCCGCCCTTGGCCGCGACGCCTCAGGGAGCCTGTGGATACTGAGCGAGGCATCCTCCTGCCTGGTCCGCCTGGATGAAAATGGTCGTACACGCCACCGTCTCAGCCTCCGGGCAGGAGCGCTCCCCTTCGAACCCGAGGGTCTGGCCTTCGGGAAGGACGGGGGCGGCTTCATCGTCGGCGAGCCCAGCACCTTCGTTATATCCAGCCTTGGGAACCGCTAACGCCGCGCCCATTCACGCGAACAAACCGGGCCCCTGGCCTCGAAGACATTTCTCCAAATCCCAATCCGACCAAAAGGAGTATTTTTCATGAAGCATCGTTTCAGCAGCATCTTTGCAGCCGCCCTGCTGTCCCTGTCCGGACTCGGGGCTGGCGGAACGCTTTTCGCCCAGGAGATAACAGACTTCCGTTTCGTAACCCGCTACGAGGCCGGGGCCGAGACTGCCGCGGAAATAGCCGCCTGGCACGGACCAAGTAAAACCGCCTTCGTCATCAACGGCAAGGATAAAACCCTGGATCTCGTCAGTCTGGCGAAAATCTCCGCGAACGCCCCGCTTACTGCCGCCTCGAAGCTCAATCTTGTGGACGCCGCCACTCAACACGGCGTCGACTTCGGGGATGTGACCAGCGTGGCGGTCTCCCCGGATGGCTCGGCCATTGCAGTGGCTGTCCAGGACAAGGACTACGCCAAGCCGGGCTGTGTCCTTTTTCTTGATGCCGCCGGAACCGTGTCATCCGGAGTGAAGGTTGGCATCCAGCCCGACATGGTCTGCTTCGCCCCCGACAACAAGACCCTGCTCGTCGCAAACGAGGGCGAACCACGCGGCGGGTACGCCCAGGGAATCGTCGACCCCGCCGGCAGCGTATCCATCGTGCGCCTGGGCAAGGGCGCACCCGTGTCAACCCAGGCAGGTTTCGAAGCGTTCGATGCCAAAGACCTGCTGGCCGCCGGAGTCGTCCTGCAGACCGTACGCGACGGAGGCAAGGTCACGGGCCATGTACCCCCCGCCCTGGACCTCGAACCCGAGTACATTGCCGTGAGCAGCGACGGCCGCTTTGCCTGGGTCTGCCTGCAGGAAGCCAACGCCATCGCCAAGCTGAACATCGAAGAAGGCCGCTTCGAATGGGTCAAGGGGCTGCCGCGCAAGGACCACTCCCTGCCCGAAAACGCCCTCGACCTGGCGGAGGACAAGAAGGCCGACCTTTCGACCTATCCTGTCAAGGGTCTGCTCATGCCCGACGCCATTGCGCTGCACGAAGCCGAAGGTCGAACATATCTGGCCACGGCCAACGAGGGTGATGGCCGCGAGTGGCCCCTTCTGCCCGACGGCGAACCCGACGAGGAAAACTCGGCCTTCTTCAAGAATGAACTGAAGCTTTCCAAGATCAAGGACGACAAAATCGCGGCGTCCCTGTCTGCGGCCCAGCGGGAGATGATCGCCCTGGCCAGGAAGGACGACAGCCCTTACGCGGGAGTGACGGTCCACGCCGACGCTGGGCTGGATGCCGAGGGGAAGATCGGGGAACTCTACACCTTCGGCGGACGGTCATTCAGCATCCTCGACGCCCAGAGCCTGGAACTGGTGCACGATTCGGGAAGGGCCATTGAAAGCCATGTCGCCAAGACCCTGCCCCAGTATTTCAACGCCTCGAGCAGCAACACCAAGATCGACTCCCGCAGCACCAAAAAGGGACCCGAACCCGAAGGCGTCATGGTCTATGACATCACCAATCCGGCTGTTCCGAGCCTTGTCTGCCACGTCAACAGCCGCGACTATTCCGTCAAAATCAAGGGAGACTCCGGCCCCGAAGGGCTGGCCTGGATTCCTGAGTCCCAGAGCCCTTCGGGCAAGGCGATGCTCCTCGTGGCCAACGAAGTCAGCGGAACTCTCGCCGTTTACGAAGCCGCCGGTAAATAGACCAGGCCCGTCCCCGCGGACGGGCCCGAAAACCCGAAGAAAAGCGGCCAGACCCCTCGCCGGGAACGGCCGCTCATTTTCGGATCATGCCTGCGCCTCGGCCGCGATTCCCCGGATAAAAATAACACTCCCCGCAGGCCGTCTCCAGCAGACATACCCAAAATCAGTTCCTCTTCCCGATTGACTTGTATTGTCTTGACCGTGGAAAGCTGTCATGTTCTATCCAGGCACCGAAGACTGTGCAGATTCCGGTGCTTCCGTCGTAACCAACCTGTCACGCGGCGCATCTGCCGGATCGCTTCGTCGAACTCGGAGCAGTAGCCATATGATCAAGCCCGCCACCTCCGACGAACTGGAAAAACGCCTCGCCACAGCCCAGGCCGCCCTGGAAGCAAGCGAGACCAGATACAAAAACCGATTCGAACATTCCCCCGTCGGAGTGTATCGCAGCACCCTCGCGGGCAGGTTTCTGGAACTCAATCCGGCCATGGCCCACATGATGGGGTACCACTCTGTGCAGGAGGCATTGAGTGACATGACGGACCTCTCCATGCAACTCTATGTCGACCCCGGACACCGACAGGAATTCCTCGCCCTGCTACTCAAAGAAGGGGTGGTCAGACACTTTGAATTTCAGGGCAAGAAGAAAAACGGCGAGATCATCTGGATTCACGAAAACGCGAACCTCAATCCGTACCATTGCCCCGAGGGCTGTGTCATCGACGGCTTCGCTCAGGACATCACGGCCCGCAGACAGGCCGAGGAGGCCTTGCGGAAAAGCGAGACGCTCCTGCGTTCCATTACTTCCAACGTGCCCGGCGCGCTCTATCAATTTACCCGCACGGCCCCACTGACTTACGAAATCCCGTTCGTGAGCCAAGGCGCGGGCAAGCTGCTCGAATGGCCGGACGAATCCCTGCGCGACACCTCCGTTCTTTTTCAAAACGTACTCCCGGAAGACAAGGCCAGACTCTTCACCTCCATTGAGCACTCGGCCATCTCCATGAGCCCATGGAAGGAGGACTTCCGCGTCTTCACGCGGGCCGGGGCGACCAAATGGATCCGTGGCGCATCAAACCCCCAGGCCATGCCGGACGGAAGCATCACCTGGTTCGGCTTCATGCTCGACATCACCGAGCAAAAGCTGGTCGAAGAGGCGCTGCGCGAAAGCCAGGAGCACCTGCAGGCCATCTTCCGGGTCGCGCCCACGGGCATCGGGGTGGTCAAGAACCGGATCATGATCCGCGTCAACCAGCGGGTTTGCGACATGACCGGATACGCCGAAGAGGAACTGCTGGAGCACAACGCACGCATGCTCTACCCTACGCAGGAAGACTTCGATTACGTCGGACAGGAAAAATACAGGCAGATCAAGCTGAAAGGCACCGGCGTGGTCGAGACGCACTGGCGCAGGAAGGACGGAACCGTCATCGACGTGCTCATGGCCTCCACTCCCCTTGATCCGGAAAATCTTGCCGTCGGCGTGACCTTCACGGCAACGGACATCACCGAGCGCAACACGATCCAGGCCAAACTGCGCAGCGCCAACATGGAGTTGCTCGAAGCCACGGTGCGCGCCACGGAGCTTGCAACCCAGAGTCAGGCCGCGAACAGGGCCAAGAGCGAATTTCTGGCCAACATGAGCCATGAGATCCGCACCCCCCTGAACGGAGTGCTCGGCATGCTGCAGCTCATGGAGATGACGGGCCTCGACGACGAGCAGCGCGCCTATGTATCCACGGCCATCACCTCCTCGACCCGCCTCACGCGCCTGCTCTCCGACATCCTGGACATCTCGCGCATCGAATCCGGCAAGCTGGTTCTTTACGAGACGCAATTCAGAATCGACGCGCTCAAGGAATCCGTGTTCGACCTCTTTGCCCCCATCGCCAGACAAAAGAACCTGACCCTCAATTTTCTGCTGGACAAAAACGTGCCCGCACAGCTCATCGGAGACGAGATGCGCCTGCGCCAGATTCTCTTCAATCTGGTGGGCAACGCCATCAAATTCACGGAAAAGGGGGAGGTCAGCGCGGAGATATCCGCACTACCCGGCTCCTCGTCCCAGTGCTGCCGGCTGTTCCTGCAAGTCTCGGACACTGGGGCGGGCATCCCCGAAGAACGCATCAAGGACATCTTCGAGCCCTTTGTACAGGTCGACGGGTCCTATGTGCGACAGCATCAGGGCGCAGGACTCGGGCTGTCCATCGTCCGCCGCCTGACCCATATGATGCATGGCAGCCTGTCCGTTGACTCGGCCCCCGGAGAGGGCACGACCATCTGCCTCTCCCTGCCCCTGCGCATCCCCGTCACGCCGGAGACTGAGACTCCGGATACTTCAAAAACAGAAGGCCCCGCCCGCCGGCTGCGGATTCTCCTGGCCGAAGACGACGAGGTCAATCTCGTGTCCGGCCGCAACATGCTGGAAAAACTCGGACACACCGTCACTACGGTCATGAACGGTCAGGACGCGCTGGATCTCCTGCAGCGACAGCAATTCGACCTGGTCTTCATGGACATTCAGATGCCCGTCCTGGACGGAGTGGAGGCGACCAAGATCCTGCGCCAGAGCAAGGGGCCACAGGCCCAGATCCCCGTCATCGCCATGACCGCGTACGCCATGACCGGAGACCGCGAAGTTTTCCTGCAGGCCGGGATGAACGACTATCTTGCCAAGCCCGTACGCAAGGACAGCATTGAGCAGACCATCGACCGGGTCATGAACACGAAATGAAGCTGACCGACGACACCAGGACAAATACGTGAGGGGGGCGAAACTTCCGCAAGAAGTTTCGCCCCCCTCAACTTCAACAATCCTGAGTCGCGGCCTCAGGCCGCCTATCCTGGCCGATTGATCACGTATCCGTTCTAGACTGCGATCTCGGGGTGGAACACGTTGACTTCCTTCAAATCGTCACCCAGATAGTTCCGCTCATTGGGCCCGAGGATGCCAAGAGAGAGGCAGATCAGAGTCCACAGATGCACCACGCCATAATGCCCTTCGAAATGTTCGCTCAGTTCATGAATCTGGGCGTGGCAGTTGTGGCAGGCGGCAATG
>JFJP01000311.1_pt1 | contig 16139 bp, 11 predicted proteins | sample 431651 | NCBI WGS metagenome assembly JFJP01 (sample SAMN02602958, study PRJNA72255) | Microbial mat metagenome, whole genome shotgun sequencing project. | biome: fresh water; feature: sink hole; material: water; isolation source: purple microbial (photo- and chemosynthetic) mats found in... | reverse complement strand
CCGCTTTCACCCGAGCAGCAGGCCGTGATCAAGAAGACCCTGGAGGACTTCATTGCCGCCATCAAGCCTCAGAAGGGCGAAGCGCCAACGGGGAATTGGATCGTTCCCGCAAAGTAGGTGCAGAAGGGCGACCAATTTCTTCTCTCCACTCCCTCCGCGGCAGGCGTGAAATGTAACCATCGCAATACGATGCTATACTCCTCCCCTCACGCAGGAGATGCCCATGCGCTTCCGTCCCATCCTGGCCATTTCTCTTTTGGCCTCTGTCCTGGTGGCCCAGGCGCCTTTCAAGGCCCCCATAACCCGCAAGCTGGACGTGGTGGATACCTATTTCGGAACCCAGGTTCCAGATCCCTACCGTTGGCTGGAGGATGACCACAGCCTGGACACCAAGGCCTGGGTCGAAACCCAAAACAAAGCCACCGAGAGCTATTTCGCCACCATCCCAGAGCGCACGCGCATCCAAGATCGGCTCACCCGACTCTGGAACTACGAGAAATACAGCGCCCCCCGCAAGCATGGGAGCTACTACGTATACTCCTACAACACGGGCCTGCAGAACCAGTCCGTGCTCTACCTCACGGAAAGCATCGAGGACAAGGGGCGCGTGCTGCTGGACCCCAACACCCTCAGCAAGGACGGCACCATCTCCCTGGCGGGAACCGTTTTCAGCGAGGACGGCAAGTATATGGCCTATGGCCTCTCCAAGGCAGGCGCCGATGTTACTACCTGGAAGATCCGAGAGGTGGCCACAGGCCAGGATCTACCCGATGCCCTGCCCACGGGCCGTGTGGGCGTGAACGAGTGGGCCAAAGACGGCAGCGGATTCTATTACTCCAACTATCCGGCCGTAGAGGCCTCCAAGGCTCTGACCGCTGTCTACAAGCACCAAAAGCTCTTCTTCCACAAGCTAGGTACCCCTGCAAGTGCCGACAAGATCATCTACGAGCGCCCCGACCAGCCAGATTGGGGCTTCAGCTGCGGTGTGACAGACGATGGCCGCTACCTCGTCATCGGCCAGAGCCAGGGCACCGAGCGGCGCAACCGCGTGTTCATCAAGGATCTGGCCAAAGCCGATAGCCCTGTGGTGCCCCTCTTCGATAAGTTCGATGGTTCCTACAACATTCTGGGCAACGATGGCGACACCTTTTACGTCTCCACGGATTTTGAGGCCCCCCGCGGTCGCGTGATTGCCGTTAACCGCCTGAATCCCGATCCCAAAACATGGAAAGAGATCGTGCCCCAGGCCACCAACCGCGATGTGATCGGCGGCGTGAGCCTGCTGGGCAACACTCTGGCCGTCACCTGGCGCATCGATGCCCTCAATACGGTCAAGTTCTACGACCTCAAGGGCAAATATCTCAAGACCATCCAGCAGGAGCAGATCGGCAGCCTCATGGGCTTTGGTGGTGAGCGCAAGGACACGGAAATCTTCTACACCTTCACCTCCTACAATCTGCCGCCGACGACCTTCCGCTACGACCTCAAGCGCGGCAAGGCCTCCGTCTTCCGGCAGCCCAAGGTCGATGTGAACCCCAGTGACTTCGAGGTGAAGCAGGTCTTCTACGCTAGCAAGGACGGCACGAAGGTGCCCCTATTCCTAGCCTACAAGAAAGGCCTGAAGCTGGATGGCCTGAACCCCACTCTGCTCTATGGCTACGGCGGCTTCAACATCCCCCAGGCGCCGGGCTTTAGCCCCGCCAACCTTGTTTGGATGGAGATGGGCGGCGTCTACGCCGTGGCCTGCCTGCGGGGTGGCAACGAGTACGGCAAGGATTGGTGGGCCGCTGGAAAACGGGAAACGAAGCAGAATACGTTCGATGACTTCATCGCCGCCGGGGAGTGGCTAATCCAGGAGAAATACACGTCCACTCCCAAGCTGGCCATCCATGGTGGTTCCAACGGCGGTCTTCTGGTGGGTGCCTGTCTGACTCAGCGCCCCGAGCTCTTTGGTGCCGCCATCCCTGCCGTAGGGGTGTTGGACATGCTGCGCTTCCACAAGTTCACCATCGGATGGATGTGGCAAAGCGACTACATGTCCTCTGACACCAAGGAAGGCTTCGACAATGTCATCAAATACAGCCCCGTCCACACCATCAAGCCCGGCACCAAGTACCCAGCCACGCTGATCACAACCGGCGACCATGATGACCGCGTGGTGCCCGCCCACAGCCACAAGTTCACCGCTACCCTCCAGACTGCCCAGGCGGGCCCCGCGCCCATCCTCACCCGCATCGAAACCAATGCGGGGCATGGCGCCGGAAAACCCACCGCCAAGACCATCCAGGAACGCACCGATATGTGGGCCTTCCTTCTCAAGAGTCTGGGCATGGCCCTTCCCTCCACCTTCAAGTAGAACCTCGATGCTTCGGGGATAGTCGGGTAGGCCGGAGTGGTTTCCCACCTCGGCCTACCGCAGGTCTGGGCATGCGCGATTGACGCATCCGGTTCCTTGGATCTCGGATTTGCGGCCTTACACCAAACCGATTGCATGATCTGATGGGCAGGCAATGGGGAGCGCAGCGTTAGGAAGATGTCCACGAAGAACATGCGCGATGCGAAGAGCTTTTCGTGTAACAGGACCGTGCCTATCCACCTTGTATTCCTCCGCTGCCCAAAGGAGATGGCTGAGATGCTTGTATTGCAATACGGAACGCATCGCTGGAGTCCAAGACACCGAAAATCTTCTCAGAAGGCGAAATAACCATTTTCTGAAAGCATTCGCGCAATCCCAATGCCATTCTGTTTAAAAGTACATCCCACGCTCGCAATCATTTGATCAGGTAGCTTGAAATGAGGCATCGGCGATATCCGGCAAGGAGTCGGTACCAGGAACGCCTCTATCCCCACTGGCCCTGCGCCTGATTCCTACCCGATCACTCACCCCACCGGAGTCTTTCCATGGCACTCTCGCTCCTCCCATTTGAAGAGGAAGGAAATTTTCTGGCTCGGTGGTGGAGAAATGCAATCCATCCGTTTGTCTCGCTGCGATCTGTATGGGTTGAAGCTTATCGAGGTGACTCTCTCCTCGCCCCCCTCGGGTTCGCCTACCTTTGGGTCCTTGTCCTCAGTCCCCTGATCTTCCTGGGAGGCAAGTTGGGGCTGATGGCCATCAAGACCAAGATGGGACCTTATGTCGCCATGTCTTTGGCCAACAGCATCCAAATAGCACCAGGCATACTTGCAACCTTTCTGCTTCGCCCCCTGATTTACATGTTCCTGGGTGGGTGTGTGGCTCATGGCCTTCTGTGGCTTTTCGCTAAGGATGCACGGGGTCATCTTCGGATGACGCTTCGCGTTTTCGGGTATGGATGGGCCTGGATTCTCCCCATCGATGGCCTGCTGGTTGCCTGCTCGCTTTATTTGGTGTTCAACCCTTTGGCGGCATTGGACGGAGGCGCGATGATGCCTACTTCTGCTACCGCAGTAAGAGTGCTTGGCCTGGCGCAGCTTGCGGTTGGTGCATCTACCCTTGGGTTTGTGGCCTGGGGTCTAGCTTCCATTCACCGCATTTCACTTTGGAAAACAATTCTCGCGACCTTGATTGCGCTCATTGTTCTGGCGTATGCGGGCTTGGTCTTAAGCCTATCGACCAGTCACGCGTTCGTTTCAGCGATACTGCACGAACGTGAAACTCGAAGAGAATCAGAAAACAACCCTAAGGCCAGGATCCAGCGCGTAATCAAACTCGTCGAAAAGATCCAGGAGGACACCCAGAAAAGTTTCAAAAAGGCTGGATTGCCGGCCCCACCTCGATCTGTGGATCTCCTCACGGGAGGCGATTGGGGCGCTGCAATCGACCTCAAGCAGGCCTTAGAAAGCGGATTTGCCCCCAGCTGCCAAGTGGTCTACGACCAGGCGCTCGCGGCCCTCAAAGGACAAGTGATTCACTTTTCCGCCTGCCTCGGGGAACGGAATCCGATGTATTTCAATCCGGAACCAGCGCCACTGCTCCCGCCTGGATCGCAGGCCAGAGCTCAGCAGATAAACCAAACGCTCAATGCCGACCAGAGAACGGCCATTTCCCAGGCCCGAACTACGTTCGGCGACGCCATTCGATTCTTGGAATCAGAGATCGGGCCCTTCGATGCCTCTAGAAAGCGAGCGTCCCGCGATGTGCTTGAGCGTGAGCAGCCATTGGCCTCAGCTCATCCTAGCGTTGTTCCACCCCCCCCACCTCCTCCAATAGATCCGAATACGCCCAGTGTGCGCAATTGCTATCGACTTCCTCTCGCCGATCTCCGCCGAATGGCGGCCAACGGAAATCCAGACGCGATGAACCAGCTCGGCACGCGCCTCTACTTCGGCCAAAACGAAACAGGCAAGGAATTCATCCCTGTCACCCAAGTCGAGGGTGTCAAATGGCTCCTCAAGGCCTATGACGCTGGCTTTAGGGACGAATCAAGCTGCTATGTATTGGGGGTTGCCTCCCACCTTGGCATAGGCGTTCCAGTCGATCCGGATACAGCGCGCGAATGGAATAGGCGCGGTGAAGCGATACGCGATGCAGGGCGCCAGCGGAACCCTCCGCTCCATCCGTAGGGAGGAGAGCGTTCATTTACTGGCAAACCTATAGGCTTTCTCGCTTTGAGTTCAGGAGGTCTTAGGCGGTCCTCTCGCTGGATGCAGCAACTATCGAATAGTTCCCAACTCCAATTGACGGAAAGAATCCCGTGATTCAATTTTCCCTTGATCCAATCACAGCAACGCTGCGCGTCTTCCGGCGCGCTACCCTCGAGGGTTAGAAATGGCTGAAAACCAAAACCCTTGGTGGTCGATGAAATCGCCTTTTTGTGGATAGCCGCGACTAGGTCCTGATAGGGTCACAATGTTTCTTTCCGGAGGACCCATGGCCACACCTCTGGCGGCCTATAAATACAAACACGGCGAGGGGGGAGGCCTGAGTCGCACGCAGGGCTGGAGCCTTCTCGGAGCCTGCACAGGGTTCCTTCTTCTGGCGGTAGTGGTGCATCCGATCATGCTCCTGCTGGGAGCGCTGGTGGTGGGGATCGCGTTCTTCGTGCTGAGAGGTCGGCAAATGCTCAAGGTCGGTCCCCGCTACCTGACCTGCGGCACTCAGGTTGTGTATTTTCTGCAGGTCACCCGTGTGGAAATTAGCCACCATCGCGGTGTGCTCCACCTGCACCTGCCGGGGGGATTGGTGTGGCGGCTCGAAAAGGCGCTCTTTCCCACCAACGCGCGCAAGGCCGACAAGATCGCCATCAACAAGGGCAAAAAATTCAAGGCCATTTCCGAGAAGATCCTCGCCAAGATCCAGAGGGTGAATCCCGGCGTGGAGATTCGTGAGATCGCATGAAGCCTAGTCGTAGCATTCATCTGCTCTACAGCCCAACGCTGTGCTGCAATTTGGGTTGCCGTTATTGCTACCTCGGCGCCCAGACCACCCAGGCGGCGCTGCACCAGGATGCCTCTCGCGCCGCATCCACACTTAGACATGCGCTGGCGAAGCTTGAAGAGGCGGATGTTTTGGCCTTCAACGTCAGCCTCCATGGCGGTGAGGTGACAACGCTTCCCGCTGAGGTGCTGGAGGAACTCTTCGTCCTCATCCGCGACCACTACGCCAAACACTTCGACGCCCTCAGTTCTCTGGGGCATCGCAAGGCCTATCCCCACCTCAAGACCAACCTCTACCACTTTGCGCCGCTGCTGCCGGTGCTGATGCGACACCGAGTGTCCATCTCGGCGAGCATCGACCTTCCGCTCACCATGCACGCGGCATACCGCACCACCCGGGGCGGTGGCGACACCCTGCCGCGCACGCTGGAGAATTTGCGGCTGCTGGCGGCCTATCCCCATGCGAAGAAGATCAGTGCAACCATCTGCGCGGAACACTTGGTGGACACTCAGGCCTTCATCGATGACATCTGGTTCCTGCACCGTGAGGTGGGCTTCGACATGAACCACTTCAACCTGATGTTTGCCTTTCCCAGCGAGCTGAACCGCGCGCACCAAGGCGAGGATGTGCTGACCCCCGCCAGCGAGGCCCAGCAGGTGGCGCTGCACCATGCGCTCTTTGAAGCCTTTGTGGGCACCGAGTTGGAAGAGGGTCTGCGTCGCCATTGGTTCGATGAGTTCACGCCTTCCTACTGCACCAACATGGAGAATTGCGGTGAGCGATTCTTTCTCCTGCAGGGGGATGGTGGCGTGTACAGCTGCGTGCGCGGCCAGGGGCTGGAAGCCTTCCGCTATGGCAATGTCTTCGAGGATGACATCGAGACGATTCTGGCCGCGGGGGCGCGCAAGGTGCGGGAGGCCCATCAACGCTTCGGGCTGGATCCGGCGTGTTCCGATTGCGCTCACCTTGGGCGCTGCCACACGGGATGCCCGGTGGTGAAGCTACAGACCGGATCGGCTCGCTCGTACACCTGCGACCTGCAACGTACGATGTACGCCGCCCAGCCTCTGACCTATCCGGTGCCTTCGGCGGAAGCGCAACGAGATTCTCGCCGCGCCTACGTCTACGCCATGCACCCCAGCCTCGCTTTCGAGGCGGCGGAATCCGCCCCGAGCCTGCCCCTGCTCCCGCCCGAGCTCTCGCGGGAGAGCCACGCACTATCGGCTCTCATCGCGGCGGATCCTGTGCTTCAGGCGCTCTACAGCCCGACGAACTTCTTGCTGGAGCTGGGAGAGGCCTGCGTCCCGCTGGAAAGTCAGCTCCTGAAGGCCTTTCCCAGCAGCCATGCGGTGAAAGCCGGGGAGCGCTTTCGGGTGCATCTGCCAAGGGCGATCTTCGAAGTGGCCTGCGATGAGCCGGTGCGCAACACGCTGCACCTGCAGATGCTCCGGGACACGCCGGTGGTCTACGGTGATGAACGGCGCGCCAAGCAGCAGCACCTCTTCACCTATCAGCTCTTTGCCGATTGCTTGGAACCCAGCGACCGCTTCGAGGGCCACGTGATGATTGATCTCGCGCCCTTGGTGGATCTCCACGCCCCGCTCTACCGCGAGGGCGTGCTGAACAATCTCTTCTTCACTACACTCTCTCTGCGCGAGTACCACTACCAGAAGCAGAAGGCCAATGCGTTCTATCACGTGCAGGCCATGAATCTGCCGTTCCAGAATTTCGAATTCCTCTATGTACGGTGAACCATGAACCCCAAGCAGCTCGAATCCCTGGTGACGGTGGTGGAGTCTTTCTACAACGCCACCCGCACACCGGATGGCCCCCAGCGCGTGGAACATGAGGCTTGGCTGGTGTCGTGGTTTAAGGCCCATGCTGGACGCAAGGTCCACGTGATCTACCAGCGTGGCGCGGTCTACTGTTACGAAGATGGCCGCGCTGCCCACAGCCTTCCCCTCCCTGGCGCGACGCTTGGCAGAACCCTCTACTGCGATGGCCAGCGTCTCTCGGCGCTGGATGACACGGCCTTTTCCCAGGGCGGTCGCCTCGTCATGCTCGGCGCGGCAGGACTGGTGCTGAGCATGCCGGTGCTGGCGAGTGAAGCAGGGCTTGGCGCCGGGCAGCTTCGCAAGGGTGAGACGCAGAGCAACAATAACAATAACAACAATAATAATAACAATAACAACAATAATAATAACGGGTAAAGGCGCGACCGCATCTTTCGGTAGGGCTATGCGTTAGAGCGCCGTGGAACCCACCCTGTTTTTTACGCCGAATGGTTTGGAGCCGGATTTTGCATTTGATGCTGACTGTAAAAAATAGCTAAACCACGGAGACACGGAGATCACAGAGAAGTGAGAAGACAGAGGGGAAATTTACCCGCTTTCCGTTGCTCAATCTTTCTCCGTGCCCTCAGTGTCTCCGTGGTTCATCTTTAGTTTTTTTATTTTCCGACTGCATTATTTGGGTTGAAAATCGTGTTCTTCCAAGGGCTTAGCACGAGTTTTCGAGCGCCCTCCGCCAGTACGCGTTCCCCTTCGCCGGGCTTTGCGCCTTCGGGGAGGCTGCGAACCAACCACCAGCAGCCTTCGGTCTCCATGAAGGTCAGTCCGTCGGGGTCCAGGGCGCGGGCGAGGAAGGCTGGGGCGGCCAAGGCCGAGGATGAGAGGGCGGTGTGGATGCGAAAGGCGCGTTCGATGCGCCCCGCGAAGGCACCGTCGAAGACCCGCAGCACCACGCGCAGGGCAGGGCAGAGGGCCCGGCCGGCCAGGGCGATTTCCAGGCCCACCAAGTCGTCGTTCAGGGTGCTGACGAGTGTCCTTGCTTTGGGCAAGTTGGCGTCCCGCAGGGCGGAGGCGTGGGTGGCGTCCGCCACCATATACGGGATGCCACGGCTAGCGCACTCCGGCAGCAGTGGATTGGTGCGGTCCTTTTCGATCACGAGCACGCGGTGGCCGAGACCCTTGAGGAAGGTGGCCACCCGCAAGCCCATCACACCCAGGCCACAGACTAGGATGTGGTGATGGAATCGGTAGCGGCGGCGCCCCTCAAGAGCGTCGGCGCGCTTCTGCACCAGCGCATTGGTGAGGATGGCGAAGAGCCCGGCGGTGAGCGTAACGCTGCCGAGCATGAGGGCAATGCCCGCGAGCTTGGCCAGATCCGAAGCTTCTCGCAGGCTGAAATCGCCGTAGCCCACGGTGCAGAAGGTGGTGACCACGAAGTAGAAGGCAGTGATCCACGACAGGCCCTGAGAGAAGTGGAAGTAGGCCGTGGCGAACGTCAGCAGTAGAGCGATGGCGCCGAGAATGCCCAGCAGGAAACGATCCCAGTTGCGGCTGGGGCGGGTCATCCATTCGGCGATGCGCTGGACGGGGGTCTCCTCTTCCTCGCTGGGGGCCAGTTCGTCCATGGGGATAAAGCGGGGCCAAGCATCGCCCTCCAGGGGGCGCAGGATGCAGTGAGTGCGGCCCTCGTGCTGGATGGCCTGCAGCACCCCGCGATGCAGGGCCGCCACGGCGATGGCTGGGGCGGAGGCCTCCGGTACGCTCACTACGGCGCAGTTGCCGAGTTCCGCCTCGAGTTTGCGGCCCAGGTCTGGGTTGCGGAAGGAGAGCACCAGGCGAATCGTGGGATGCAACTCCCGCACGCGCAGGGCGAGATCCAAGTTCAGGCCATCGTCGGAAGCGCAGAAAAACACTGCCTGCACGTGATCCAATACATCGCGCCCGAGCAGTTCGGGATCATCCGCTGCGCCCTCCAGCCGCGGATATCCCTTCCAGGCTGCAGCCATGGGGGCACTGAGTGATCCCATGGGTCCCAGGGTGGCCTCCATCCCCAGAGTTCGCACCCACTCCCCCAGCCTCAGGGCAAGGTGGGACTGCCCAAGCACGAGGACGTGCAGCATGGAGCCTCCATAGGGATTGATTTCATTCTAGGGTGCATCGCGTCGGGCTCGTTTGACTTCTGCAACCAAGCGCGCGTCTCCACGTGACGTGGGGGATTTTTAAAGCGGATCAAACGCATAAAAGGTCGGCATGGCTTGCTTGATTCGGCACGTACTGTTCATGGGGTTTGCAGAGTCGCAATCAAAGAGCCAGATCAATAGAAATCAATCAAGGAAAAGACCATTAGCCAGGATGAAGGGGATGAAAGGGATGAGATCAGCGGGGTTCTTGCTGAGCTGGTTCCTCGGACTAGAGTGCTAAGACCTATCCAAAGAGTCGACGACATTCGTTTGGGCTGTGCGCAAGCGCCATGTGGCTTTCTCCTTTTCATCCCCTTCATCCTGGCTCAATTAGATTTTGAATATTTTTGGGCACCAAGAGAAAAGCACCCTTGGTTTTTTCCGCCAAGCCGTCTTTGTGGCTATCGCGTCCCATCTCTTTGAACACCATTTGCGATTACCCCTTATTGCCGCAATGTTCAGGGCGGCCTTGAAGAGCGTGTCGAGTGAACCTGAGGGTTCGGCGCGAAGGCTTTCGGGCTCGGTGATGCCGCTTGGTTGAGGCTCTCGCGTGACATGGCTTTTTATGACTTGCTTGCATGCTCGCCATCCACTTTTTCTGGATGTATATTCTGGATGCCCATTCCCATCTCAAAGCGATTTTTTCTGGAGGTACCATGCGAGGTATTTGCGTAAAGATTCCGTTGTCCATGGTGGTCCTTGCTGCAGGAGGTTTTTCCTTTGCTCAGGAAGGCAAGGCACCCCTGAAGCTGAAACCCTCTAAGACGGTCGAGAAGGTCCCGGCGGTGCAGGTGATCGATGTCGGGGCTGATGGCCTCAAGATCGAAGCGCTGCGGCTGGTTGAATCCACAACCGCATGCGAATGGCGTTACGAGATTACGGTCAGGAATAACGGCATGAAGGGGTTCACGGGCACCATCGGGCTAAGCCCTGCCTTGATTGGTGGCGCGGATCAGGGGCCGTGCGGCTCGAACGTTCTGAACATCAAAGACTTGGGCCCCGGCAAGACTCACACCGAAGTAAAGCCAATCACGCTTGAGCCCAATCCTTTCTTCACTGGGTTGAGCGTTCGTTTGACCAAGGGATCCAAGACGGTGGACACGAAGACCCTTGCCTTGAATCTTCACTACACCGGCCTAATCGCGTCGGCCTCCGTAGAATCCGGCATGGTTCGCGTTGCCGTGAAAAGCACCTCGGCAGTGGCGGCCCGCTTCCACTTTAATCTCTACAAACCCGACACCTCCGCCCCGAGCGGTTGGGCCTCTGCAGGTGGGAAGGGCTTATGCCTAGCTCCTGGCCAGACGCACACAGAGTCCGTGGCGGTTCCTCAGGGTTGGCCTAGCGATCCCAAGACCCTGAAGGTCGTCTTGAAAAGCGGAAGCAATGTTCTTGGCGAAAAGCTCATCAGTGCTTTACCGCAATAGCTTCTAAGTAAAGGTCGATCCAGATCCGATCAGCACCACGGCCTGGGCCGCGAGGCCCTTGCTACGGCCGCAGATGAGAACAGGTGCGATTGTTTGGGATTAGAAATGAAGGCTAAGCCGCATACCTCATTAGACGTAGCATGGGTTCTTCCCCTACCCTTCGGAGCTCCCATGCGACCCATCCGTCTCACTGCTTTGGCCCTCGGGCTCGTTGCAACCCTCGCCGCCGCCGAACAGCCTTTGCTCATGCAGATGCCTACCCTCAGTAAGTCCTACGTAGCCTTCGTCTATGCGGGTGACCTGTGGCGCGTGGCCCGAGAGGGGGGCGAGGCCCAGCGGCTCACCACCGGTATCGGCATCGAGTCGAACCCGGTTTTCTCACCCGACGGCAAGACGATCGCCTTTACGGCTAGTTACGACGGCAATGTGGACGCCTACACGATTCCCGTGGCCGGCGGTGTGCCTAAGCGCGTGACCTTCCACCCGGGGGCCGATGTTGTCCAGGGCTGGACGCCGGATGGCAAGCGCGTGCTCTTTAGCTCTAGCCGCACTGCCAGTTCCCGCTACACAGAACTCTTTACCATCGCACCGGAGGGCGGCCTGCCGGAACGCTTGCCCTTGCCGAACGCCAGCGAGGGCAGTTTCTCGCCGGATGGCAAACGGCTCGCCTACGTGCCGCTCCGCCGGCCCTTTGGGACCTGGAAGCGCTACCGCGGTGGTCTCGCCACGAACCTCTGGTTCGCGGACCTCGCCACCAGCAAGGTCGAGCCCTTGGCCCGCACCCAGGCCAACGACTTCAACCCGATCTGGGTGGGCGACAAGGTCTACTTCCTCTCCGATCGCGAAGGCCCCGCCACGCTCTACGCCTGCGATCCCACGTCCAAGGCCGTGACCCGCCTCCTGCCGGCGAAGGGCGAGGCCATGAAGAGCGCCTCTGCCGGGCCCGGCGCCATCGTCTTCGAACAGTTCGGTGCTCTGGGCCTCTATGACCTTAAGACAGGCAAGGCGACGCCTCTGAACGTCAGCATCAAGGGCGATTTGCCGGAACTGCGGGAGCGCTTCGAGAACGTGGGTCGCGTCCTTACAAATCCGACAATCAGTCCCACCGGCGCCCGTGCCGCGTTCGAGGCCCGGGGCGAGATCCTCACCGTGCCGGCGGAAAAGGGCGACGCCCGCAACCTTACCCAGACCCCCGGCGCGATGGAGCGCAGCCCGGCTTGGTCGCCGGATGGCCGCCTTGTGGCCTATTTCTCGGATGCGGGTGGCGAATACGCGCTTCACCTGAAGCCGCAGAATGGCAAGGGTGAGACGACGGTCATTGCCCTTGCGGAGAAGCCCGGCTTCTACTTCAACCCCACCTGGAGCCCCGATAGTCGGAAGGTCGCCTACACGGACGCTCACCACGGCCTCTGGTTTGTGGACGTGGAGACAAAGCAGCCCGTGAAGGTGGATCACAACCCCTTCTGGACCCGGGATGGCGGGCTCTTCCAGCCCAGTTGGTCGCCGGATAGCCGCTACCTCGCCTACGCCCGCCAGCTCAAGAACCACATGGGTGCGATCTTTGCCTTCGACACCCTGGAGAAGAAAAGCCACCAGCTCACGGATGGCATGAGCGATGTTCGCTGCCCCGCCTTCGACCGGGATGGCAAGCACCTCTACTTCGCCGCTAGCACGAACTCAGGCGCCTCCTTGCAGCCGGATGTCCACAGCGCCGGTGGCCGTTCCAGCTTTAGCCTTTACGTGGCCGTTCTCTCTGCCACCGACCCGAGCCCCTTCGCCCCCGAGAGCGACGAGGAGAAAGGCGAGGCCAAGGGCGACGACAAGAAGTCCGAGGGCAAAGGAAAGCCCGATGACAAGGCGGAAGGAAAACCAGACGCCAAGCAAAACGCCAAGCAAGACGCCAAGGCCAAACCCGATGCCAAGCCGACTGTGAAGCTCGATCTAGAAGGCTTCGCCCAGCGCGTGCTCCCACTGCCCTTGCCTCCCGGTAACTACAACGGGCTCGTCACTGGTAAGCCCGGCATCCTCTTTGCCCAGGAAATCCCTCTCGCCGCCCCGACCGCTCCAGGTATGCCCGGGTTCAATGTGCGCCGCCACGATCTCAAGGCCCGCAAGAGCGACCTGCCCTACACCGGGATCCAGGCCTTTGAGCTGAGCGCCAACGGTGAAAAAGTGCTCACCCGCCAGGGCGGCTCCTGGTCCATTGCCGCCGTGAAGCCCCTTGCCACCGGGAGCGGCCCCATGCCGCCCCCACCCCCCGCTCCTGGCGGCGGGCTCAAGGTCGAAGGGTTGGATGTGAAAGTCGATCCCAAGGCTGAATGGGCGCAGATGTTCCGCGAGGCGGTGCGCATTCAGCGCGAGTTCTTCTACGACGCCAAGCACCACGGACTCGACCTGAACTGGCTCGAGAAGCACTACGGCGCCTGGCTGCCTGCCGTGGCCAGTCGCCAGGATTTGAACTATTTGATGTCCGAGGCCCTGGGCGAAGTCACCGTGAGCCACCTCGGCGTGGGCGGCGGCAACCTTCCCCAGGCGCGGTCCGTGGGCATCGGCCTCTTGGGTGCTGACTTCGAACTGCACCAGGGGCGCTACCGTTTTGCGAAGGTCTTCAACGGCGAGAGCTGGAACCCTGGCTTGCGCGCCCCCCTTACCCAGCCTGGGGTGAATGTGAAGCCCGGCGAGTATCTCCTGGCGGTGGATGGCCGAAACTTGAGCGCCGACACCAGTGTGTACGCCGCCTTTGAAAATACTGTCGGCAAGCAGGTGGTGCTGAAGGTGGGCCCAAACCCAGATGGCACCGGTAGCCGCGAGGTGACGGTGGAGCCCATTGCAAGTGAGACCGGTCTGCGCAACTTCGCCTGGATCGAGGGCAACCGTCGCTGGGTCGAGCAGCAATCCGGTGGTCGCGTGGGCTACGTGTACATGCCCGACACGGCCAACGGTGGCTACACCTTCTTCAACCGCTACTTCTACGCTCAGATCCAAAAGGAGGCGCTGATTGTCGATGAGCGTTGGAACGGCGGCGGCGCGCTCGCAACGGACATCATTGAACTGCTCAAGCGCCCGCCCATGAGCTTCGTCGCCACCCGCGAGGGCCAGGACGAGCCCCAACCCCAGGCCGCCATCCACGGTCCCAAGGTCATGCTGATCAACGAATCCGCCGGGTCGGGTGGTGATGCCATGCCCTACTACTTCAAGAAAGGCGGTGTCGGGAAGTTGGTGGGTAAGCGCACCTGGGGCGGCCTTGTGGGTCGCAGCGCCGGAGTGCCTCTGATGGACGGTGGTTTTGTCGCCACACCCACCTCGGGCGTATGGGACCCCCATAATCGCACCTGGATCGCTGAAAACGTTGGCGTGGCGCCCGATGTGGAAGTCGAGCTCGATCCACTGGCCGCCCGCGCCGGTCGGGATAGCCAGCTGGAGCAGGCCCTCAGCCTCGTGATGGCAGATCTGCCCAAAGCAACTCCGGCTCCGGTGGCCCGGCCCAGCTACCCGGTTTACAAGCGGTAGAACAACGAGACTGAATCAGTGCCCCCTGATGGAAGCTATCCCAAATGCGGATGGATGATCGTCAGGGGGCGGAGTCGACCTTCTTTGCATCGGTGCTGGTCTTCCAAGAGGGAGTCCTCAGACGTTTTTATAACCCCAACTCCGAACGGTGGTGGTGGAGCACATCGATGATCCTCTGAAGGTGGGCTTCTGCGGAGAGCCCGACGGACTCTTCGAGCATGCGGAATCCGGTTGCCACTTCGCTGCGGTCGACGCCAGCGGCGAAGGCAGGCGACTTGAGCTTTTTTAGCACGCTCTTGGGCTCGAGCCCTTCCAGTCGCTGGGGTCGAACGAGTGCGCAAGCGATGACGAAGCCAGTGATTTCATCGCTGGCCAGCAGCGTCTTGTCCATCAGGTTTTCGTAAGCCACGCCCCACTTGGTGAAGTGCGCGCTGATGGCGTGAGCGACTTCGGCCTCGTTGAGGTCGCGAAGGTGCGCCACGATTCGGTTTGGGTGTTCCTCGGGCCATTGGTCGTAATCCGCATCATGAAGCAGGCCCGCCAGGCCAAAGGCTTCGATGTCTTGGCCGTGGCGCTCGGCGAAATCGCGCATCACCAATTCGACGCTGCGCCCATGGATGCGCAACCGCTCGGAGGGGGTCCATGCGCAAAGGAGATCCCAGGCTTCTTGGCGTGACAGCATTGTGCGTGCTCCTCTTCAATGGCTTGGCAAGGTTAGCGTGAACCTTGCCAACTCCTGGTTCGCTATGCTGATAGCACGTTTCGGAGCACCCATGCGACGCCTTTTGATATCAGCACTGATCGGCGTGGCCGCCTTCGGGGTCGTTGCAGCGCCTCCGATTCAGGCCAAGCGACCGGTTCACACCTTCTCCATCGTGGCGCGGGATCCGGTTACGGGAGACCTTGGCGTGGCGGTGCAGAGCCATTGGTTCAACGTGGGTGCCATGGTGATTCATGCGGAACCCGGCGTGGGCGCCGTGGCCACCCAGAGTGTGCCGGATCCGGCCTACGGTCCCTTGGGTTTGCAGATGATGAAGGCGGGAAAGAGCGCGCCCGATGCTTTGAAAGCCTTGCTGGCTGTGGATCTTGAGGCTGCGGTTCGTCAGGTTGGCATGGTGGATGCGCAGGGCCGGGCGGCTTCTCACACTGGCGATCTGGATATTCCCGAAGCGGGTGGCATCGTGGGCGAAGGCTTTGCGGTGCAGGCCAACATGATGGGCAAGCGAACGGTCTGGCCCGCCATGGCCAAGGCCTACCGTGATGCCTTGAAGGATCCCAAGCTCGATCTCGCGGATCGCCTGCTGGCGGCCCTGCGCGCGGCCCAGGAGGAGGGTGGCGATTTTCGCGGCATGCAGAGTGCGGCCATTCTCATCGTAAAAGGCAGAAGCTCGGGCCAACCCTGGAATGACAAGCTGTTCGATCTGCGCGTGGAAGATAACGCCGACCCCATCACGGAATTGGCGCGCTTGGTAAAACTCCAGCGGGCCTACAGCTTGATGAATCTAGGCGATGCCTTTGTGGCCAAGAATCAGTGGAAGGAAGCCCTGGAGGCTTACTCCGTTGCCGCCCAGTTGGCGCCCCACATTGTGGAATTGCCCTATTGGCATGCAGTGGCGTTAGTGAACGGTGGCCGAGTTGCTGAGGCACTGCCCATTTTCAAAGAGGTCTTCCGTCGTGAACCCAAGTGGCGCGACGCCGGTCGGCGGTTAGCGAAGGTCAAGCAGTTGCCTAATGACGAAGCGATTCTGAAGCTGATTGAGGCGCAGTAGGCATTTAGGATTAAAAAGTAAGGTTCTTCACGGATCTGAGTGAAAAGGGTTGGCCTGGCTTCTTTACTCGATGCTTGGCTGTCATCGCTATTTCTCGCTGTGCATCGCTG
>JFJP01038707.1_pt1 | contig 16140 bp, 24 predicted proteins | sample 431651 | NCBI WGS metagenome assembly JFJP01 (sample SAMN02602958, study PRJNA72255) | Microbial mat metagenome, whole genome shotgun sequencing project. | biome: fresh water; feature: sink hole; material: water; isolation source: purple microbial (photo- and chemosynthetic) mats found in... | reverse complement strand
GATGCGAAACCAGCAGGGATGTCAGAGAACTTGGTTCCAGAGAGGTCAATGTCTCCAGGGAGGCGGATTCCAGCCCAGGTGGTCTGATACATACAAACAAAAAAGAGCGAATTTTAGAGTGTCAGAAAGTGCAGCATAATAATTGAAAATCAACCCCCCCTTCGAAAATCAATCTACTTACCAAGTATCCGAGGAAAGCAAGCTGGGCGATACGTCCGTGCTTGATCTCGACATAACGAAGGCGGTTGAAAGTGGCCTCATCACTGCTGGCGAGCATTCCAAGAGGATCGAAGAAGCCAAGAGGAGGTTGAACACCGAGCTCTTCCTCGAAGGCCATGTTAAGGGCCGTATAGGTGGCCTTGCCAGTTTGGGCCGGGGCGAAGGCAGCGGCAGAGGCAACAAGGGTGGCAAGGACGGCGATCTTCATCTTCTTGAATTCACGATATTCTTGGAAAATATGAGCAATCAGCGGCTACGTATTCATACCTGCGAGGTACCTACCATTTACAACAACGGATCTCCACCTACGACCTGGTAGAGCAAGTATCAGGCCCACCTGTTGACACATGCAGCAATAAATAAATCGCACACATGAAATTTGTATGCTATATTTTTCATTAGCCAATTCTATCTACTACTAGACATAGATCTTGAAGCAAATCTTTACAACATTGCCACGAGGCCATGAGGTGATAGACCTACGTAGGCTAGGTCCTAGGTCACTGGTCCGAGGTCATATATCGCAAGGAGCAAATCAATCACTCGTAGCCCGTCAGTCCCCTATAACCGAATGTGTCACTACGTGAATCACTGCCTGGAACCAGGTACAGTGAAGGTAGTCGGTAAAAATGAGACTGTAAATTATACTGGTATTCATATAGGCTGGGGGCATCCCGAAAAAAGCTGTCGTAGCCAGCCTGTAGCCTTAGTACAAACTGTATATAAATATATCTAGAACGAATGTTATATAAAATCAAACTTCTTTTTTGCTGATGGTCGATGACCATGATGACATCGTTCATGGTGTCGTCGACATCGTTTGACTTACGCATGCTTCGACAATGATCTTAACATAATAACTCAGAGATTCTATAGACGATTATTTACTAGTCTAAAGGTCATTGCTAACTTTTGCGACGTGTCAAACCTAATGGAAGATGACGTCGTGTCAGGGGCCGCTGACAGTGTTGAGGAGTGGTTCACCTGTCTCTGCAAAGGCAGAGAAAAAGGCCGAAGCCCAGATGAAGTTCAACTCTAGGGGGGGGGGACGGGGATGGGGGGAGGGGGGTTGAGGAATTCCTGAAAGGCGGCTTGCATACCTTGGATGCCTGCTTGGCGTTGTTGTTGTCCAATTTGGCGGGCAAGGGCAACATGGGCAAGCCAGTGTTGGCGGTCTGTGAGGGGGGCATGCAAGAAGGAGTCTGCAGAGTGTTGTTCGACATAATGTCGTTCACTAAATGGGAGGTCCTGGAGGCCTAATGCAAACTGAGCATGGAGGTCCTCAGTAACTTGAAGTTCTGCTGCACGGGCAGTGCCCTCCATTGTCCGATCATGAATGACTCGATTGCGAAAGACCCACAAGCCATGAGAGATAGACAGGAGGTGGGTAGCCACACCAGTAGCCCAAGAAGAGGCAGTGCGGCGAGGGGTAGAGCTAGACAGGTGGAGGTGCTGGAGGGTGGACCATTCCATAGCTAACTGCCCAAGAAGAAGGTTAGTCCAGCCAATGTTGTCTTGCGCCTGGGCTGCTACCTGTGTGGATGGGCTGGCGAAGGGGGAAACAAGGAGGGTTGTTCCATACAGAGGCCTTGGAGGAGGCAGAACTGGATGTCTGGCATGGTATCCATGGAGGACAACCATTGCTCCAGAAGAAGGACTTTGGAACGATACTCAAGACGCATGCGGGGGTCAGGGCAGATGAGTACGTGGCGGGTTGTCTCTGGATCATGGCCACAACAGGGGCAGAGGGCATTATCCCATTTTCCCCAAAGGTGCATCATACGGCCAGTGGCGGAGTGGCCAGAAACAAATTTGGAGAACCATAGCTGGTATAAGGGGGAAGTAGCCTTCAAGGCGGTGGACAGGGCCAAAAAGTTAATCGGGGGAAAGCCGGCTGGAGAGATGTGCTGCTTTTTCTCCACCATGTAGTTGTATGCTGCGCGGTACCCTAGGTGCCAGAGGATCTTGGGGTGGGGGTCCGACGTGACTGTTTGGTTGTTTACCTGTAGTGACCAGGCATCACCAACAAGCATGCCCACCCGGCGTTGGTGGTGCTGTAGGAGGCGGAGGAGGGATCGCTTAGCAAGCCGGTCAGCCAAAATGTTGAGTTGAGCCAAGCAAGGCAAGGATGATACTGAGGTGTGGTCATCTTGGTGGCCCTTCACGTGCTGGAAGTGGATGGTGATGCCCGGGAGTGAGCAGCGGATTCTGCGGATGGTGCGGATTAGGTCAGCATGAACTGCACTACAAGGAGTGAGTTCCTGGGTCTGCTGGGCTTGATGTAGAGCACCCTGATTGTCACATCCCACAATAACGGATCCAGTGATAATTCTGTGGAATGAACAAAGTCCTTTGATTGCCAGAAGGAGAGAATGGAGGCCTTGTAATTCAGTGCGGTAGGCATTAGCCTCAGAGGGTGGGCCCGATCATGGGTGATTCCCCGACATAGGTCATGGTTGGGGAGGAGACGGTCTTCTAGTAACCAGGCGGCCGTGGCAAAGTCCGGTGAGGCTTCACTCATGTACGATCCATCGCAAACCCCGTGTGCCGTACCAGAGCAAATTGCTTGCGCTGCTGCCTGGCCATTGTCTGGGAAGACTGAGGAGTGCAACGGCCATGATCGATCTTTCCATAAGTGGAGGAGGTGGTCAGACAGGGTGGAGGCAAGTGGAGAGGGAATAGGCTGCGGGCTGGAGCCCTGAAAGTGGACCATTTGGGCTGGGCCTGGGGATGCAAAGGCGATGTGGTAGGCCGTGGGGGGAACCACAGGGGTAGCTCTGGTGTATGTATAGCGCATAAAGCTATTGGTGACCAAAGCATGGGGGAGCTTAGAAAAAACCTGCCATACCCCGTGGTGACCTGGTTGATAGAGGAGATCCAAAGCTGGGTCGTAGGGAATGTGGACTGTTGGTTGGTGTGGATGTCGTAACCAACCTCCCAAAGGAATTGCAATGATGAGTTGGGGTCCAAAGGCCAGATGGAGAGCTTGAGACCAGATACGCCAATCATTATGCGAGAGTTGTTCCTGTTGCCAGATAAAGTTGCTAGAGAAAGGAGCCACATTTGGTAGGATGGAATCACACCGAATATGAGTACCGTCTCCAGAGCAGATGTCAGCAACCATGAGGAACTGCTTTGCCAGGCAGCAATGGTTGATAGAGATAAGTTCTTTGTTGGAAAACTGCCCACAACTAAAGAACGTGTCCATAAGGAACTGATCATTCATGCGTTGTAGGTCCAAGTCAGGGGGGATTCTGCATGTAGGGAGCAGTCCGCATAGGCGAGGAATGACCAGAGGAACTTTACCCAACAGTCTGTCAGGAGGAAGCCATATTTAGAGTAGTCAGCCTGGAAAAGGGGAGTGGAGAGACCAAGCTCCAACTGGGCTTGTTCCAGGGAGCATTGCAGGAGGTGACTATCGGCTGAGAAGCCATTACTAACCTCTAGGAAAAGACGTAGGGCTGCAGCCCCTTGTTCCCAATATAAGTTAGGAAGCCTAAGACCAAAGAGTGCTGGGGGGTGAAACGAAGAGCCGTGGGGTACGAGCGATTGGCCCCGAGTTTGGGTAACAGTGCCTTGAACAACTTCTTGGTGATTCTGGTGGCAGCTTTTTCAGAGATGGAGGAGACCGCTAGTGGGTATCGTAAAGATGGCCAAATCATAATGTGTAGTCCTTGCTGAAAGATTTTTCTATCTAAGTGCCCTTGGAGGATGGCAGTGGCCCAAGCATCGGATTTAGGTAATCTGGGCGTCCATGGAGCCTGATAAGGACTGGTGGACTCCAACTACCTTTACCGCCTCATCTGGCTCATATCTCTTAAGGGGGAGAGCCTGCAGCCCTTCTCTGATGGTTAGAACAGCTGGGAATGACTGCGATGAATGCAGCTTCCACTGACCAGCCTTGAAGAAGTAGAAGAGGCCACTCCAGGAGCATTTATCAAGGGAGAGTGCTCCACCCATGGCTTCAACTCCACCTTGCCAGATGTCCAGGTTATGTTGGAGGGAGTTGAGGACACCTTGGGGACTGAGGTCAGAGGGGGGGGGCCAGGACAAAGAGGTCACAATCGCCAACATAGATGAAACAAACCATAGCAATGCTTGTTAGCGAGACAGAGCTGGAGATCTGTGTGGGAGAGCCAGTTTGATGTAGCATATGGATCAAGCATAGGCTAAGAGCCAACCAAATAGCTGGGCCTGCCCCATTCCCTTGACAAACACCTTGGAAGGGGTGTTGGGAGAGTCCACCACCATAGAACATTGCCAAGTCCCCATATGCTGTACGGAGTTAGAACTTCATGAACTGTATAGTGAAGAAGATGGTGGACATAACCTCAGGGGAGACGCCAAGGCGCTGACAGGCCAGGGAGGCTGGGCAGTGTGCAATTTGATCATAGCACCGGGCAAAGTCTTTGCAGGCAATGACGAGGGGGTGGCGGCATTGACGTGAGAGGTCGGCCAGTAGGCAGCGGCTAAAGGACACTTGGATGGCACGGCGGCCAGGAACACTGCCATAGCATTCAGAGGGGATAAGATTATCGTGTAATGCTTGGCGGACCATCCGGTGGCCAACCAAAATTTTCATTGCAGAATTGAAGTCAGCTTCCAGCAAACCCAGGGCACGAAGATCAGAGATACGGATAGTGCCAGGTTTCTTTTCCAAGAGCACTTGAAGACTAGATTGCCAACGGGTGAGGGAATAACCATGGTTGAAAGCCATTTCGGTGATTAGAGCATGAAACTCGGCGATCCGGGGGCAGTCGACACTGGCCTTGTAGTGGCCATAGTGGAGCCCCGAGTAGGATGAAGAGGTCCATTCCCGGGAGCGCCACCAATGTCTTATGAAGTCATCACGACTAATACCAGAGGGAACAGGGGTGAGCCATGGAGGGATCCGTAGGACAGCAAGGAGCTGCTGAGTGTAGGGGTCAACTCCTGCGGGGCATTGGTATGTGCCTTGCAAAATAGCCTGAGCAGCTGGGGAAGTTCCTTGGAGGCCAAGCTCGAACCGAAGGGGATCGACCAGGAAGGGGGAGTTGGCAGTAAGCTGAAACTGGAGGGCAAGGGCTTCACTGAGGTGCTGCTCTACTTCGTGCTGAGTGGTAACATGAATGGGACCATCGGGACCAGGAACCTCTATCTGAGATACACTGCTCATAGGTTGGACACTTTTTAGCTGTCAGATGGCATGGAAAGTTTCCCTGGAGCGTCCGGCCGTAAGGACGTGACAGATTGCCTGTTGGTTTTCATCTGACAGGCCAGGGGACAAGAGTTTCTGGTGTAGAAATTCCACCCTCAGCTGGGAGGCTTTTGGCTGGAGATCTTGGTACTCCTTTTGTGCTGCTTTATAGTTATAAAGGGCTACCTCGGTGGATACTGAGAGGGCTTGAACAATACCGCAGCGTTGTGCCAGGCGTCGGATGCGGCGTGAGGTGACGTGCCCTCCAGACAATTTTTTAATGACCAAGCTCCATAAAATTTTATGGTTAAACCACAGCGTGAGGGTGGGGGAGTATGCGAGGGTTCCCATATAAAGCTTGCGGCAGTGTTTTTCCACAAAGTGCATTCTCTCAACACGGAGTTGATCCAGTTTCTCTAGTCGGGGGCTGACAGACACATGGTCAAAGGAAGGGTCAGCGGCATCCTTGTAGAGTTGAAACAACTGGGAGAGTAAGCGGTGGGATAGGAAATGGTCCTCAAGGAGTGACAGATAGCGAGCCTTTGTTTGTGGGAGCTGCGTGTTAAGGCATCGGGCTTTGGGTCGGACAATGGAAAGGCGTGGTTCCCCAATTAGAAGGGCCAGGTCGATATCTACCAGAGTGGCCCGGTGATCACCAGGGCTTAGGGAGGCGGGACAGAGGGAGACTGCAGAGGCATGAAGATTGGCGGACATCCAGACACCATCAATGGGTGATCGGCCCTCCCGTTTGCCTCTCTTAAAGGTAATTGGAGGGAGGAGGGTAGGGTGAGCCACAAGAATTGATTCCTGGAGTCCAAGGTTGGTAATGCAGGAGGAGATCTCTTCTTTCCTAATATCTCCATTCATATCAGCCATGAGGATGATACTGTCACCATCTGCTTGCCAAGTAGAGATGGCTAGGCTAAGGTCACGGAGGAAAGCTGTCCTGGGTGGGCAGGGGTCCCCCTGACTGAGTAGGTAGGAACGTTGCTGTGCCCGGACACTACTAGTTTGGGTAAGGGAGGAATCACTGGGGCAGTAAGCGCTAATGATACGTGTGGTAGTCCTGGTCCGGCCCGAGAGGGCAAACCAGGCCCAGCGTCCCAACCCTGAAGGGTCAGAGCCAGTAGCGGAGATAGAGGATGTGATCTCCCCATTACCCAAGAGAAAGGTACCACCAAATTGTCATTGTCCAAAGTCATCATGGATGTTGTGGCCGGCAACAGCACGGAGGGGGTTGTGAGAGCGGAACCATTTGTATAACCGTCCAGATGGTGGCATTTTTCTCCAGTTAAGGTTGCTCTCACAACCGCCAAAGATATCCACTTGGAATTGGGTCTGGAAGGCCCGGAGGTCCTGTGCCTTTGAGTTGTTATGAACCTCAAGAGGAAATCCCACAATATTGCAAAAGGCAATGCAGATATGTCCATTAGGTTTGGCGCGGTCGAGGGGGTCGCCAAAGGTTTGATCATTGGGAAAAGTTAGGGGTACTATATTCTGAGTTATTTTAGTACGTAATGTATGTATAGCCTGCCGCCCACCAGGGGAGGGGAATAATGTTGTCTGGCGGAGGCTGTTGGATACCTGGGTGTGTGGAGACCTCAGGGTAGTGTTGGTATGTGTTGTGCATGTGGAAGGGAGTGGGAGAGTGGTCCCGCCATTGCCTGTGCCATCACCATGTAATAGGGTGGTTATAGTGCTGGGGACAGGTGCCTCATTCGGGGAAGGGTTCGTGTCGGTCGCTGAGGCGAGAATAATCGCTGGTACCGGAAGTGGCAGGTCTTGCAGTACCAACTGTGGTGAGTTACACCCACCCGCCCGGGCCTGCCGAAGCAGGGCCCAGGGAAGTGGATTCCTTGGGGGGGGGGCTGTGGGGGGCCCATCCCCTAGGGTCTGTTGTGGGTCTCCAACAGACGAGAGTTGTAGAAAGGAGTGATCAGGCATATCGGCGTCTTCCGTGACAGGGTCAGGGTCCACTTCAGGGAGCTCCGTCACCATGTCTTCTGGAGGAGCCGCGGAAGTAGCAGCCGAGCAGTAGAACACTCGGTGGGTAAATGATCCTGAGGAGCCTTCAGGGGAATCCTCAGAGATGGAGGAGTCTGAGGAGGAGTTGGAAGAGGATTCCACAGGAGCGATGGTGGTGTTGGCCATGGAGGCCAGGTCATCGGCATCAACATCGATTGGCGCCAACTGGGAGGTGCCTTGGGTGTTGGTGGTGATTGCAGGTGGGGCAGCATCTGAGCAGATGGTACCTGCTTTGGATGCAACGGTATCTGCCATGGAGGCAAGGTCATCGCCCTCCATATCCATGGGAGCCAGCTTAGAGGAGCCTTGTATAACCTGTGGCTTGGGGGGAGAGCGGAGGTGGAGCCAGCAGTAGTATTAACCAAGGCTTGGGCAGTGGCGAGTGAGTCGTCGTCCGCTGCAGCTGTGCCACTTGGTTTGTGGCCCCCGTCAAAGGTGACCACCGATAAGTCCTCAGTGGCCATGGCGGGGTGAGTGACTTCCTCTGCTTGGTTGAGGTTGGGACATTCCAACCAGCCAAACTCCATAGTCGCAATTTTCTTCAGCTCAGCCTCAGATTTTGGGATTGGCCGCCCTTCCGCTGCATTCCACTCCATTTCGCCTGTGGCAGTGAGACCAAGGTAGTTGAACCAGCGTAGGGCTGGGGTACCATTTCCATACTCCATATATTTGACCAGATGGTGGGCCCATCCATTGGCCTCACCACGGTACTTCCTAGGGTAGGTCAATATAACCTGGCCAGAAGTGTGATCATGGTCAATGGAGAGAAAGGTCTTTTTCCGGTTGTGTTTATAGGCCATGACAATGGTGTGGAGGGAGTGGTTGTTAAGTTCCGCAGAAGGTTCATCGATGAGGTCGATATGGGGATTGCTCACGAATTCAAATTCGGCCAGGCACAGGGCCTGTTTAGTGATAGTACGACGGATGATGTCCTGTTCCACAGTAGGGAGGCGGTCGGAGAAGAGGGGGACAAGTTTCATTGTCAGATTGGTGGAGCGCCTGAAGTTCATGGTTCGTAGGGCTTTGTGGAGGAGGACAATAGCTGCACTCTCGTGCTCCTTGGCTACTTCAACGTGGACAGCCCGCACAGCTTGGCGCTTGGGTAGAGCAAGGGTAGTGGCGTTGGGGCCACCTGCCACTGAAGGGGGAATAGCCTTTGGGGTTTTCAAACCACCCCTTATATTTTTAAACTGGAAGCCAAGAGTGATAGGGGGGCCAGCAGGATTGAGGCAGTGCAGGATGGACTCCAAAATTTCGGTAAGGTGGCGCAGGTTGGTATGCTCGTGGGAGTGGAACAATTTTGGAGATGAAGGGGGCCTGGATTGAATGGGTGTAGACGTTATGCCCAAGGTTCTCTACGCTGGGACAGAGGCTTCTATAAAATTCTTCCGGAGAGGAGTTGTAAGCAACCAAGACACTGACATACATCCTTTCCATGATTTTCTGGGAGCGGAAGCCCTGGAAGTACTTGCTGACGGAAGTGTAGGACTGTCCGAGTTTATCCGGTTCGTACAGCACTTCTTTGTTGAGGGCAAAGAAGGATTTATACGGGAGGAGAACTGCGGATTCATCAACCCGGTGGATGGCGGACAGGAACTCAGCGAGGTAGAGGTGTTGGATGGCCATGGAATCGAGATCGCCGCGGGCCTTTATCACAAAGACTAGATCGTAATAAATCTTATTGGTTTGTGAGACGGGCTCCTTGAGGGTAGGGTCCGGAGTCGAGGCGGGGGGGGTGGTTTTGGGGTTGCTGCAGGTTTGACAACAGATGGGGCCTGAGTAGTCTTGGAACCTTTCTTGGTTGGAGGTCTGGGAAAGGTGGCCTGAGCTGTGGCTTGTGGGATGGAAGTGGGGGGTGGTGAGGAAGGAGTGGCACTGGGATTGGGCTTAGTGGAGGGTGAAGCAGTAGCAACATTTGTGGCAGCAACTGCTGCGGCCAGAGAGGAGCTAGGTGGAGAGGCTACTGGTGCAGACTGGGACGTAGTTGGGGGGGGTGGGGGTAGCAACCTGGCCTGGTGTGGTGGTAGGGGTAGACTGGGACATCAAGGTGGCGGTTGGGGGCATGGTGCCTGGGAATTGTTTTTTGGAGCTACGGGGTGGGGTGGTACTACGATGGGCTGGAGTGCCAGCCAGCTGGTCCACATCCATAGGAGAAGCTTTGGTGGACAGGATAGAGGAAGCCGCTGCTGCGTACGAATGGGGAGCAGTGGTAATAGGTATGGCAGCTGCCTCTTGGGAGGCAGGGGGAGGCTCCGTGTCCATGGGAGTGGAGGATGTCTCCTTGGTGCGTTTAGAGGCAGGAGGTTTAGCAGTGGTAGGCGGGGGGCCGAGGAAGGGTAAAAAACTACCGTCCCTCTTGGAGGGGCCCACCTTGTTGCGGCCTGGGGCCATGGTAGAAAAAATTGTCCTCCCAGAGAGATTGTGGGTGTGGTGTGAGATCCAGGAGAGGGTATTGGTGGTATACTGGTGGTAGATCCAATGTGCTCTTTGTACGAGGTGGGAGCTGAAGGGAGGAACTGCACTCCTGAGTGGAGGAGGAGGGGCAACCTTCTGTTTACACTGTGCAGGGACCACGGGTAGTGAAGGTATCGTATAGAGGAAACCCGTCTGGTGGGGGACAGAGAAGTTGGAGAAGAGAGGGGCGGGAGGAGGTCTATAAAGGTTAAGTGATTAGACTATGAAGGAAGAAGCTATATCCAATGGTACGGGTCGAAGCAGGGTCTGCTGATCGGGATATGTTTATCCCCTGGGGATCTAAAGATTTTACGGTAGACGCCATGAGCGGGAGGTCATGGGAGGGTGTAGGATGTAGTCTTGGGGACCGGACCAGTGAGGTCAACAAGAACTGGGAAGGCAGGAGAAGGGGACTGACCGCGAGGTTCCGACAGGCACAGTCAGGGGCTGTGGAATGGCGGGTCGGTGTGTGACCAGGCATGATCTGAGGTGAGAGGGGAGCCATGGCAGAAGTGTGGAGTGTGTTGTGTGGGTGGCGTGAGCCAGGGGGCGATGGGAGGCAGGAAGACTGGGGGTATCAAGGTGAGGGGCTAGGAGTTGGTGTCCGACCGATGGCGGCTGAGCCGGGCAGGAGGTTTTTCGGTCCAAGCGAGTCCAGGGGTCGAGCATGTAGACCGGGCCTGGGGGAAGATGCGGTACTCTGAGCTGTAACCAACTGCAAGATTTTTTGAAGGGTGAGTGGCCTAGGCTTGACTTGGGTCACTCGGGAAACTATCGGTCATACCAAGTAACCCAGAGGAAGGGTATTGGTCGATGTAGTAGCAGTGGGGCAGAAGGGGACGGGGGGTGGCAAGGCCTACCGGGGTCTTGTGGGGGCATGGGGGTGACAGGAAGGGGTGGCGGTGTGGAAGTAGAGGGCCGGAGGGCTGGCGGCGCTGCATCCGACGTTGACGACTCAGCGGTTGATGAGAGGGGTGGTGATTGGAGGGGCTTGCTAGGGGAAGGTTTCCGGGGGAGTGAAAGGGCTTGGGAGAGACTGGTGGATTGAGGGCGGGCCTTTTTTGGGGGGGAAGTGCAGCAGAAGGACTGGGGAGTGGCGGGAAGGATTGGACGTTTGGCGAACGACGATCGGTGATTGTTCGGCTCGGACCTTTCGATGATAAAAAGGACCCGAAAAGATGGCTTCGGCGCGGAGCGGGGGGACGCAAACAACAGCAAGGGTTGTGAGAGCGTAACACTCGATAATCAACCAAGTTGTAGGGAGAGAAGGTTCAATCCGACGGCGTACACGTCAAATCGATGCTGTTGCAGTCGATCGATGGAAAGCGCAAAAGAAAAGGTAGCTGCAGGCAGCAGGAAATTATTCATCGTAGCTTTCTACGAGAGATGGAGTACTGGGGAGCAAGGGGGCAAGTGAAAATTCTTGGGAAAAGTGATGGAGAATGCCCGAGTGAGGTCCGGAGGGCGCGTTTAAGTTGCAGAGGGACACACTTCGAGTATAGTTGGCAATGGGAATACTATTTTTTTATTAGGTTGGAGCGGCAGGAAAGCGGAGATGGTGGGCAATATTTTTTATTGGCTGGTACTGAAGGTACATACGTAGATTAATTTTCGATAGCTACACAAACTATCGACAATGATCTTAACATATAAATGTAGTACATCACGAGGCCAACGCATTGATGCAATTTTTATCAATGTAAGTCAATCGTACGCTAAACAGCTCGCGTTGAGCGAAATAGTGCTTTTTTTGTGGCAAATTGCACCGTCGGTTATATGATCGATGCCGCTCGATTAATCTTTATTCGTTTTCCCAGGAAACACTTTCAAACGATCAATAACACCAATATGAAAAGAATGTGGTTGTTATTCTGTTGAAAACAACTAACAATCAACCTGAAATAGCCGTACGCTGAGAGGACGACGAAACACTGCGGTAAGAGATGGATTATGTATTTTCAACATTTTTATTTTCAAATATCCTTGATTTCTTACTGCTTCTTTTGAGATTCTTTCCTACGCAGATGTATGGGCTGCGGAGGTGCTTGCGTGGTTGTTGTGCTGCCATGTTGTTGTTGGTGTTGTCGGCCATCGTGTCGTTGTTGCTGGCTGTCTTCATGTCGTTGTTGCTCGCTGCCTTCATATCCTTGTTGCTGGCTGCCATCATGTCATTGTTACTGGCTGCCATCGGGCTGTTTTCAGTCATTGTGTAGCTGCTGTCGATTGTCATGTCATTGTTGGCATTGTTGGCCGTCATGTCATTGTTGCTGCATATGAACAGCTGCATAAAAGTCTTTTAGCAGCCGCCGAGGAGGAAGACTATGTCGATGCTGCTGCAAACAAACAAGTCTCAGGATCTCTCTCCCACACCTATGCTACTGCTGCTCATCAGCTCATTTAAAGGATCCCTCTGCCAGCCTTTGTCTATCATGGTCGAGTTCTGTCTCGATGAAAGGGGGAATCTCAGGTCAAATAATCGAGATTCTATCACATTTCTTTTGTCAGCAAATATAAGAATGATAACTAATAATAGGCATACATTTTTTGCTATTTCCTTTTATGAGCTGACAACTATTCTTTATCATACATTATATGTTGTGTTTAGTCATTTGTCAATCGATCAAACGCGTTGACAATATTTTGTGCTGTATCTCTAAAAATAGATTGATGTCGCTTATCCGCTTTTTACCGTCTATCGACGACAAAGATGAAGCAGCTTTGGTCAAGTTGGGTTCAGCGACATGGCCACTGTTGATGAGTTGCCGATTGACAAAGGTGATCGGCATCTCATTTTTGATTTTTTGAGTGAATTTACTCGAGGGATTCTCATTCACGGTTGATTGTCGTTTCGGTATTCAGTACTGGCTACAGCCGGGTACGACAGGGTTTTTTGGGGTGCCCCCAGCCTGTAGGAAACTGCAGGCAGTGGTAAAGTGCATATAATAAGTACGGCAACCAGCAACAATCAGCCATGTTCAAAAATTGGCAAAGTCCGATTTTGGAGCCTCGCAAAAAAAATATGGCCAAGTCGGAGGTTTGTTGTCACTTGGACAATCAACCAGTTCATTCTATCTTAAAAATACAATAGCATGAAATATCAAAACAGCAATGCTACTACTGCTATCACTTCTGGTCCACCATTGCAAGCGCGTCATTGGCAAATACCTCAATCACCACTGGCAGCCAGTGCCCAAAACTCGACTGCCGCCCCCACCGATACCTCCAGTGTTTCCACCTGTACCAGGGCTGCTTGGACAATACCTCTGGCACTGCCGCTGGTGCCATGCAGAGGCCTCCATCACTGCATGCTGGGCCAATGATATCTCCAACACAGCTGTCGGCTGCCACTACCGTCAATACTGCCGCTCCGCCAGAAAAACCTCCACCACTGCTGAAAAACCAATATTGCCATCACTTTTACCATCACCGGTACCTCCACCGCCATCTGCAGTGCCAATACATCTGTCACCACTGCTGGTGCCAGTACCTCATCAAGAATATTGGCCAGCATTGTCCTCCACATGCTGGGATCCGCTGCTGCGCTATTTCCTACACCTCTGCTACCAACAGGCCAATACCTTCATCAATACTGCCATTTCCAGCAGCTGGCAGCCATCACCATCCGCAGTGCGCACATACCTCCATTGCTGCTGCTGCTGTCAGTACCTCCAGCATCATCAGTGCCAGTACCTCCAGCGTTGTCAGCTCTGGCACTGTTGCAAGTGCCTGTCCTCCAGCACCATCATTGTTGGTGCATGTACCTCCAGCACCTCCTGTACCTCCAGCACCATCGTTGTTGGTGCCTGTACCTCCAGCACTCTCATCGTCAGTGCCTCCATTCCCTCCATCAGTGCCAGTTCTCTTCTTTTCATTTTTTTGACTTGTTATCAGGTACCTTGTACCAGGTACCAGTACCCTGTACCCTAGCTTTGCGAGAAAGTCGAAGAAATCTACTTCCTCATTAAAAGGGCGTGAGGAAGTCTGGTACAAAAAAGGGACCGTATAAACAACCAAGAGTCGCTTCAATACCTCTTTTTTTATAGTATCTACCATGGCGTAAGATTTTTGGGCCTAGCTACCACGTCAACAACCAGCCTACGGCAGAATACTACTGCAGTCGAATTTCAGGGATAAAGTACTGGTACCGGTACATGAGGATCCGGAAAAATGCCCCTGTGAGCCTGCCAATCACTCCCATGTGGAGTTTTCAGCTCGCTTTGAGGTGTTATACACGTTAAACTTCACACACACGTGGTTTTTGTACCAAAAGCCCACGTAAATTCTGATGCATTCTCAAAAAAATAGCAGTTATTCCATTTCAATGCCATTCGTGCACCAAATGGAATACACGATCGATCAATGGCTTGATCGATATCTATGATGCCGGCTCTAGCTGCATCGTCAAACAGTAGGCCCGGTACCATATCGATGACAAAAATTCAAATTTCGATGCATCGAAAAACATACGTTATATCTATTCATATTGAGTGACATCAGAGGTACTGGGCCTACCATTTGATGATGCAACTAAGTTCATTATAGTGTGTAATATATAGTTGCTACTATTTTAAAAACAATTCTATGCATCCATCATTACTTATTCGACTGTGGAGTTATTGCCATGTCTACGGGGCAATATTTTTTCAAAAGGAATCACTTTCCAAATAGTGAGCGCGAGTGACTTTGCACAATCACAAAGTGACCAGAATATTGCCAAAATAAAAATACTTAGGCAGTAATGGATTCCTGTAGGGGATCCTGCTGGTACATTAAGTGTCGTAGGCCTATAAAACTATTATACAGTAAGAATGTATACCACCTTAAGGCATTATGGATGTTGAATATAAGACCACTTTTCTTGACTTGGTACAGATACCATTTTTCAACCAAATGGAGTTGAACAAAAACCAATGGCTCCATCAATATCTATTCATTGAGTTCTATCTAGTCATACATTGAGATAAACTCTCCCGTACCTCCTTCATAACAATAAGTGCTGCCAAACATGCTTAGAATAAAATACTGATATAGTCCATGCACAATGATTTTTGATATGGATGAATGCCCCATCCTGAATAAAGTAAACCCAAAGCGCACCCAACAAGGTGAGTTCAAACCAAAGGACATACCCCAGACAACCGCACCCCCCATATCAACATTAACTGCAAAAGAAATCCGTGACCAGATCCTCTCAGATATGAAATCTGACATCACCAAATTAGTAAGCACCAAGATCAATAGCATCCATATGGAAATGACCACCCAACTATTCAGCCGTAAAAACACCCTTCAACAAGATACAAAAAACCAAATTGCAGAAGTTCTCCAGACTATTCATGCCCTCAATCAACAATTCACCGAAGTGATGGATTGTCTCCCAACAAACCAACCACAAGCGCCTGCCCACAAGAAATCTAAAGGGCTAGGCAAAGCCAAATAATGCAAATCTACATTCAATCTGACCTCGAAACCCCGTGGGATGACTCCAACGATTCATTCTTCACTGACCCAGAAACTGATGACGATACAAACAGTGTATCATCAACCAACTCATTACCCAACAAACAATCGCACCCACCACTTTTACCCGTAACTAACCCCTACCAAACGACCACCCTCCCGCCCAGGTGACCCACCATTGTGGAAACCCTCCAAACCTGGATTCAACCTCATAGACAAACCCCAAACCCAGTTCACCCACCACCTGCAATGACTCTCCTTGAAACCAACCCTAACCACAAACTGCAGAGCTACCAACAACCTCTCAGGCAGCCCAGACACAATCAACACTGAGGAGACCCAATGACTCTGCCCAAACCATGCACAACTTTCCGTGTTATATCACGAAATGTGAACACTCTGTCTACCCAACTTGACTACCTCCAATGGAAAGCAGCTGCACAAGCAATAACCACCAGCAAAGCCAACACAGTATCTTTCCAGGAACCGAATGTAGCATGGAATAAAATCAACAAATGTTGTATCCAACAGATCTTCAAACAACCATTGGGCAATGCACTGATCTCTACTACCGTTAGCTCAGAGATCCAGACCACATCTATAGAACTGCAAAGGGGTACTTACTGTGGATACGGTACGTAGCCCCCCAATAAATTTTCTGCTACGCCCTACTACGTTTAAGTAGCCGGGGGGCAGACTCCAACGAAGTGTACCCCTACCGGAAAATCTCTCCTTCTACGGAGAGATTTTTCACTCTTCATTGGAAGAGTACTCTTTGCCCTAGTCCCTTCCTTGTTGTACGAAAA
>JFJP01012234.1_pt1 | contig 16142 bp, 13 predicted proteins | sample 431651 | NCBI WGS metagenome assembly JFJP01 (sample SAMN02602958, study PRJNA72255) | Microbial mat metagenome, whole genome shotgun sequencing project. | biome: fresh water; feature: sink hole; material: water; isolation source: purple microbial (photo- and chemosynthetic) mats found in... | reverse complement strand
CCTGCCGGAAAGGAGTAAGTTGATCTCGTTCTGGGTTAATTCAATGTCATCAGGATGCGTGATTTCCTGCCATGTCTTGTTTTGGAGTTCCAGGCGGGAATAGCCCAGCATTTCACATAACGCCTGGTTGACATGGACTTCGCCTGTAAGCAGGGTGATGGAGTTCCCGATCACAGAATGTTCAAATGCGTACTTAAATCGATCTTCACTTTCCTGCATGGCAGCCTCTGCCTGTGGATTGGTTTTCGGGTTGACAGTTTTTTGAGTCATTAAAAATCCCTCCGTAAACTTAATATTAGTTGTTTTCTCCGGATGAGTCAACTTGCAAAAAACCAACAAACCTTGTGCAAAACCTTTCGAACATGCCCTTAAAAAAACAGGATCGGACGACCCTGCTGTGCGGGAACCTGTGTCATATCAGACAGGATCACCACGGCAATTTTTCCAGATCCACGTTGCCGCCACTGAGGATGACGCCAACCTTGAGCCCGCTTAAGTCGATTTTCTTTTCCCACAAAACGCCGACCGCCACTGCCGATGACGGCTCGATGATGATCTTGGCGCGTTCCCAGATGTACTTCATGGTTTCGATGATGCCTGTCTCGCTGACGGTGACGATCTGTTCGACGCGTTGTTGAATGATGGGAAAGGTGAGTGTGCCGAGCGAGGTCAGCAGTCCGTCTGCGATGGTCCTGGGGTGCACCGAGGGGATGATCTCGCCTGCCTGCATTGAGCGAAACGCGTCATCCGCCATTTCGGGTTCGCCTGCGATCACGCGGATTCCCTTTTTGAGTTCCGTTGCCGCGATGGCTGTGCCGCTCAACAATCCCCCGCCGCCGACGGGGGCGATGATGACATCCAGGTCGGGGACATCCTCCAGAAGTTCCAGCGCGGCGGTCCCCTGACCTGAGATCACGCGCCGGTCATTGTAGGGATGCACCACCGTTGCGCCAGTCTCCGATCTGATTTTTTCCATTGTGCTTTCCCTTGCCTCAAGTGTCGGCTCACAAAATGTGATCACCCCGCCGTAGCCTGCCACCGCATTCTTCTTCACTGCGGGGGCATTGTCTGGCATGACGATATAAGCGGGAATCCCGCGCATCCCTGCCGCCAGCGCCAACGCCTGGGCATGGTTGCCTGACGAGTGGGTGCAGACACCACGGGCGGCTTCCTCATCGGTTAGTGAGTACACAGCATTGCATGCCCCGCGAAATTTGAACGCGCCCACTTTTTGCAGGTTCTCGCATTTAAGAAAGACCCGCGCACCCACTTTTTGATCCAGGCTTGCGTTGGTCAATACGGGTGTGCGATGGGCATACGGCTTGATCCGTTCTGCGGCCTGGCGGATGTCATGGAGGGTTGGGGTCATGGATACTCCTTTGGGGAATTGTTAATTGGGGGGCAGGTGACTTTAAGAACCTGTATTGGGCAGGTCGTTATCAGGTTCCGATATGTGTCGCTTAATATTCCTTTTCAAAATCAACCTGATATTTTAATGGTTTGCGTTCCAGGTATAGTAAATAATTTTCGACGAAAACCTGTGAGATCTCCCTGGGATAACTCGGCGCGGAGGTGTGGAAGGTCATCAGCAGGTTGGGTGTCGTCCAGAAGGGGTGTTCTTTTGGCAGCGGTTCCTGCTCGAAGACATCGAGTACCGCTCCTGCAATTTTGCCCCGGGTCAACGCCTCGACCAGCGCAGATTCGTCCACTGCCTGCCCGCGTCCCACATTGATGAAGAGCGCATGAGAAGGCAGGACGCTTAATAGATCGGCGTTGATGATCTTGCGTGTGTCCGATGTCTTGGGCAGCACGCTGACCAGGTAATCCAGTCCGCTGGCAAACTGTTGGAGTTCGGCAGTTTGCTGATGAGCCGGCGGCCTGTGGCGGGACTCTGCAGGGTGAAAATACCTGTCAACGTGTTTACTTGTTTCACTGATCCTCGTGTAGCCTGAAACATTCATGCCGAAGACCTTTGCCGTTGAAGCCAGTTCCGCGCCAATCGAGCCGACACCGAGCAGCCCGATGGTTTTGCCCTGCAGTCTGCCTGTATCCGCATCGTCCCATATTTTATTTTTCTGTGCTTCAAGTTTTTGAAATATTCGCCTTTCATGTGCCAGTAAATAACCAAAAACAAATTCAGACATAAGGCGGCCGAAAACTCCGCGTGCGTTGGTCAGGACATAATCACGGCGCAAAGCAGGGTCAAGCAAAGACTCCACGCCTGCCCAGGTGGATTGAGCCCATTTCAGGTGGGGCAGATGCGGCAGCGCATCCCGGATCAAATTTGGCTCCCCAAAGACCATCTCACAATCTTCCGCAGGGAGGGAGGTGATCTCTCCCAACTCAGGCAGATCCGCTTCCGTGATCAGGCGGGTGTACTCTTTCGAGCTATTTGAGAGGATGAGCAGTTTGTGCATGGATGAATTGTACTATGGGATAAAAATTGGTTCTTGACTTTTACTTTCTTTTTTTGTATGATGTTTATATTATCGTTCAAATTACTGAACAATCGTACAATATTTCACAGGAGAGAGCCATGTCCCATGTCAAGTTGAGTTGGCGCACCACCATCCTTGCAGCGACGCTGCCCGCCGTGATGGAAGTCATCTGGCAATTGTATAACACCTATGTGCCGGTATTTTTACAGGCGGGTAACCCCGCCTTTACAGAGGCTGGCGCCACCACAGTCGGCTTCGGCCTGGGTCCCGCATTGACGGGTTTCATCCTTGTCTTCGATAACATCGCGGGTTTGTTCATTAGCCCCCTGGTTGGCGCGTGGAGCGACAGCCTCCGCACCAAATGGGGCAGGCGTATGCCGTTCATTCTCTTCGGTATTCCTGTGGCTGTCCTGGCATTTATCGTCATTCCGCTTATCCCACTGAATATTGCTCCCGAACTCAACGGGCAGACGGGAAAACTGACCGGGCTGCTCATCCCCTTTATCATCTCTCTCTTCATCGTATTGGTCGCTTTTGCAATGGTGCGCCCTGTGGCGGATGTCCTGCTCTTTGATGTGACGCCATCCAAACATCGCTCAACCGCGAATGGAATTGCGGGTGCGATCGCGGGCTTCCTGGTGGTGGTTACCGCTCTGGCAGGCGCGGCGCTTTATGATGTGTATGGTCCGCTTCCTTTCTGGCTGGCAGCCGGATTCGCCATTCTGATCCTGATCCTCACCTGGGCGTTTGTGAAGGAACCCGAAGACCTTGCGAGCGCGAAGGAATTGGCAGGCGAGCCATTTAACTTGAAGGGGATCGTCAGCTTCCTGCGTGGACTTCCAAAGGAACATGCCCGCAGTTTGCTGTTCCTGCTGCTCAGCAACCTTCTGGCTTATGTGGCGCTCGCCCAAATGCAGGCATTCCTTAGTTCCTATGGAGTATTTACGCTCGGCATGGAAGAATCTGCCGCCGCCATGCTCGTTGCCATCCCCGCGATCGCGTTCATGATCATCGCTGTCCCTGCGGGTTTACTTGCCAATAAGATCGGACGCAAAAATACACAGATCATTGGCTTGCTGGGCTACGCGCTTGGGGCATTGGTCATCTACATGTTCCCCGATGCGACCATGCTCAATGTGGGTCTGTTGATCTGCGGGCTGACCTGGCCGCTTGCCAATGTTGTGCAGGTTGCCATGATCGTGGACAGCGCCCCGGTCGAAACCTTGATGGGAACTTACACCGGCTTGCGCCAAATTGCCGTCACCCTCGGCTTTATCATTGGCCCGATCCTCGGCGGCAGCCTGGTCGAAGTGATGGGGAATAATTATCGCTGGGTCTGGCTGATCATGTTCGTATTCCTGCTCCTTGCCACGGTTGCCATTTTGCCGGTGACCCGGGGTGAAGCAAAAACTGAGGCAGCGTAAATTTTATATACGGATCATACGGGCGGCACTGACGTACACGGATTTAAAAAATGTGTCGATCTATGAAACCTGTGTGATCCGTGTAAAAAGGGTTGCATGAATCGTGTAATGAAGATCATTTTGTTTATCCTTCCGGCCCTCCTCGCCTTTCTCGCGCTCTATGCGGTGTATGCGTATTATGCCTACAACCGGGTTCTGCCGCTGAACCGCGCCTGTGTAGACTGTGCGATTCCCGTCCATGTCAACGGCTATGACCTGTACTACCGCGAAGTTGGAACAGACAAAGGCTTGCCGCCCGTCATCCTCGTCCACGGCGGACCTGGCCATTCCAGCCTGAGTTTCAAAAATAGTTTTGACTTTCTTGCCGGGCAAACCCGCGTCATCTACTACGACCAGCGCGGTTCGGGCAATTCACAACTAAAACCCAATCCCGAAGATTACACCATTGAGCAGTTGGTGGACGACCTTGAAGTTCTGCGCCGCGAGGTGGTCAAAGCGGATAAAATCGTTCTCGTTGGGCATTCCTTTGGCAGCGCAGTGGTTCAACGCTACGCCGTCAAATATCCAGAACGAGTCGCGAAGATGGTCATTACAGGCGGGATCCGGATCAACAATGGCATGAGCAATCGCTTCATCTGGAAATGGTTCGGACCCGCGCTCTACTCCACCGCAATGGGATTTCCGCCCGCCGATCCCGCCGCCGCTGACGCATGGTCAATGCAGTCCGCTGAAAAAGATAACCCCAGCCGCCTGTTCGATAAAACGAACACCAAAATTCTCGAAAACACAGGCACAATGACCTTTGCTCCCTGGTTCCAGATCTCGCTCTCGGTCACAGGCTCAGATTACAAGACCGAACTCAGCCAATTACAGGTCCCGACCCTTTTCATTTATGGCGCAGCAGACTCGCAGTACACAGGGAAGCCAGTCGCTGACGAGTTATGCGCGACCCTCCCCAACTGCCGATCCATTGGTTTTGACAAAAGTGGACACTGGCCCTTCCTTGAAGAACCGGAACGATTTCAGCAATCCTTAAAGGATTTTCTTTATCATTAACCTTGTGCTTTTTGTCTCCTGCCTGAAAAAAAATGACCTTCCCTTCAACCCAAACCCTCCGCTCACCGCAATACAAAGGCTCGACCGAGCAGTCTCTTTATATTCCCATGCGCGACGGGACTCGTCTCGCGGTGGACCTCTATCTCCCCCGCGGACTTGCCCCTGAAACCAGGATCACCGCGCTGTTTGCCGCCACCCGTTACTGGCGTAATCAACAACTGCGTGCGCCGTTCTCGTGGTTTCTTTCGCTGCCGGACCCCGCCAGAAATTTTTTCACCGCCTTTGGTTTTGCAGTCCTGCGCATTGATATGAGAGGCACGGGCGCATCCCATGGCGATCATCTGCACCCGTGGTCAAACGCTGACCTTGCCGACCTGTACGACCTGGCGGAATGGGTCACACACCAACCCTGGAGTAACGGACAAGTCGGCGGCTTTGGCAATTCGTATCAGGCTACAACTGCTGAAATGCTCGGCGCGTGCAGACACCCCGCCGTCACCAGCGCCCTTGTCCGCTTTAACGAGTACGATGTTTACACGGATATCGCCTTTCCTGGCGGTGTGCCCAACAAGTTCATGCTCCGCGAGTGGGCGGAGTTCAATCGTTCGCTGGATGCCAACCAACTTCCCAAACGCATGAGCGCGCTCGAAAAGATCCTTGTTAGCGGGGTCAAGCCCATTGGAAAAAATTCGATCCCAAACCATAAAAACCACCAGGTAGATTCCGTGCTTCGTCATGTCACTTATCGGGATGACCGTGATCCTGAACTTGATATTACACTCGATGACGTGAGTATGTTCACCCGCCCCACGGCTCACATCCTCGATCACTGGGGCAGTTGGTTCGATGCCGCCACCGCCGACGCCGTCATTCGCCGCTTTGCCAATAATCCGCGCCCGCAGCGGGCGGTCATCGGGGCATGGAATCACGGCGCAGCCCAACAGGTTGGTGCAAAGCAAAATCCATTCCCGCCGCTCGCGCAAATGAAGGAAGCCCTGCGCTTTTTTGATGAGCCAACCGTGACCCGTGAGTTGCATTACTTCACAATTTTTGAAGATAAGTGGAAGTCTGCACCTGAATTTCCTCCGAAGGAATTTACCGGCACCCGATATTATTTGCACCCGCAGAGCATTCTCTCTTCGCTTCGCTCCATGTCCCGGTCTTCTGATTCCTTCCAGGTGGATTTCAACACCTCGACCGGGGTTAACAATCGCTGGCAAACCGAGTTGGACCAGCGGTTTGTAAAATATGCTCCGCTTAAAACTCCGCTTTCGTACACCACGTCTCCATTTAGTGCGGATGCTGAAATTACGGGCTACCCCATCGTCACCCTGTTCGTCAGATCGACACATACCGATGGTAATTTCTTCGCCTACCTTGAGGCACTGGATGAACAAGGGAATGCCCACTACCTCACTGAAGGCATGTTGCGCGCCATTCACCGCAAAATTTCAACTGATACACCGCCGTATCAACAATTCGTCCCTTATCACTCCTTCAAACGCGCCGATGCCATGCCGCTCATCCCGGGCGAAGTGGCGGAAATAACATTCGGTTTGAATCCCATCTCGGCGCTTATTCGCCGCGGATGGCGGGTACGCGTATCCCTTTCAGGCGCGGATAAAGATACCTTTTCACAGATCCCCGCCGCGGGAGATCCCACAATCGAGATTCTGCTCGGAGGTGAAAAATCCTCCTTCATCGAGATCCCAATCAAATGACCGACATCCTTTTTGAAATCAAAGAAAATATTGCCATCGTTACATTCAATCGTCCTGAGGTATTGAATGTATTCAATCGTGCCATGTTCCAGCAATTGCTTGATATGTTGGATTGCGCGGCAAAAGATGATTCAATTCGTGTTGTGTTGATGACCGGCGCGGGGCGGGCTTTCTCGGCTGGCATTGACCTTGAAGAAATTTCTCACCTGTTCGATGGCTCGATGACAATGGAGCAGGCGCGCGCTGAGTTGGATGAAATGCAGGAGTTGACGCGCCGCATGGTGAACCTGCCCAAGCCGATCGTATCAGCCATCAATGGCATTGCAGTGGGTGCAGGTGCAGAGGTTGCCATTTCCAGCGACATCCGCATTGCTTCGCAAACCACGACCTTTGAGTTTGCGGAAGTCAGGCGCGGTCTTTTTGAGACCAACGGGGTCATGCACCGCCTGCCGCGCCTGATCGGCATGGGGCGTGCCGCGCAAGTGATGTTGACAGGCGAGAAAATTTCCGCACAAGCCGCCCTCGAAATGGGATTGGTCACGCGCGTACTGCCTTCTGAAATACTCATGCGTGAAGCGTTGGAAATTGCGAACATACTCTCAGCCAATGCACCCATCTCCATGCGGCTGGTAAAACAGGTCCTGCAAAGATCCTATGACCTTGACCTGGAATCAGTGATGGCGCTCGAAACAGAAGGCACGCTCGAATGTCTTGTCAGTGATGACCTGCGCGAAGGTGTGCAGGCCTTCCTCGAAAAACGCGCGCCTGTGTACAAGGGAAAATAACCCGTCCTGAGCAGAGGGCTGAACATTCCTTGTGAGGCCTGCAGCCGATGGATGAAATATCCACCACTCATTTTTCATCACCCGCCCTTTGTTTTCGCACAGGGTGAAGTAGGTCCTTATGCCAACCATTACCCAAATAGAGATCATTGACCTTAACCTGCCGTTTTCGCACCCGTTCAAGATCGCGCTGGCAGTCATGGACAGTGCGCACAACATTGTTATCCGCATTCATGACAGTGATGGATTGGTGGGGGTGGGCGAAGGGGTACCCTCCCGTTTTGTGACGGGGGAAGCGCCCGAGACTGCCTTTGAAGCGGCGAAACTGTATGCAAATTTTCTCATTGGGAAAAACCCACTTGAGATCGATTCGCATCTGGCAACCTTGGAGCGTTATATGCTGAAGAATCCTGCCATCCGCTGCGCCTATGACCTTGCGCTGTATGACTTGCTTGCCCGGCACGCGGGACTTCCGCTGTATGCTTTGCTGGGCGGAACAAAACAGGTGCTTCACTCGAACCGCACGCTGGGCATTGATTCGCCCGCAGCCATGGCGCAGACCGCGAAAGCATTTGTGGCTGAAGGCGCCAAATACCTCAAGGTAAAAGTTGGTACAGGGCGCGCCGAAGACATTGCCCGTATTCGCGCCATTCGCGAATCTGTGGGCGGCGGAATCCCCATGCGGCTCGACGCGAATCAGGCCTGGGACGAGATCACTGCCATTAAAATCCTCAATGACCTTGCTGAATATGAAATTGAAGTCTGCGAACAGCCGCTGCCATATTGGAATGCTGAAGGGTTGAGGAGGGTGCGTGAGCGCAGTCCCATCGCCATCATGGCCGATGAATCCATATTTGACGCACACGATGCCTTCCGACTCGCTTCGATCGGCGCAGTGGATTATTTCAACATTAAACTCGCCAAGTCCGCGGGCATCCATGGTGCGCTGAAGATCAATGCCATCGGTGAAGCGGCGGGTGTGAAATGTATGCTCGGCGGCATGTCTGAGTCGTTGATCGGGGTCAGCGCGGGTGCGCACCTGATCTGCGCCTGCCCGAATATTGCCCTGCACGATCTGGACTCTCCCTTCCACTTTGCAGAGGATCCCACCTTTGGCGGCGTGGACTTTCAGCCCAATGGTATGGTAACGTTATCTGATGCTCCAGGCCATGGTGCAGATGTGAAGCCGGAGTGGGTGGAAAAGAGCAGGAGAGTGGTCATTGGTGGATCGTAATTCCTGTGTGATACCCAGGTGCAAGTCTTGTTTTCCTTTTTGCAATTTGAGTTCAAAAGGTTTTGACCATGAATAAATTCCCTCCCTTTCCCCAGAAAAGCGCCCGCATTGGGCTGCTTGGCGTGGCGTTTGATGAAAACTCCTCCTATAAGCGTGGTTCGGCACAGGCGCCGCAGATGATCCGCGCTTCCTTCTTCTGCGATTCATCCAACTTGTGGACGGAGGATGAAACCTTTCTTGGTGCGGACGGGATCTTCGCGGACGCGGGGGACATCACGCCATCCCGGCAGAATATGCCGGTCGAGACTGAACATGCCGCAGCTCTTTTATATGAAGCGGGCTTGAAGGTAATGGCATTCGGCGGTGATCATTCGGTGACTTTTCCGCTGGTGAAGGCGGCTGTGAAACATCATCCAAATTTGAGTATTTTGCATTTCGATGCTCATCCTGATCTCTACGATAACTTTGAAGACAACCCCAACTCACACGCCAGCCCTTTCGCGCGGATCATGGAATCGGGTCTGGCGAAGCGTTTGGTGCAGGTTGGCATCCGCACCATCAACGGACATCAGCGTCAGCAGGCGGAGCGTTTGGGCGTGGAGGTGCTGACCATGCAGCGCTGGCAGGATGTCCTGGACATTCAATTTGATTCGCCGCTGTATATATCATTTGATATGGATTGCCTCGACCCCGCCTTTGCCCCTGGTGTTTCTCATTGGGAGCCTGGCGGCTTGTCGACCCGTGAGGCGTTGCGTGTGATCCAATCATTGCGCGCGAACATCATCGGTGCCGATGTGGTGGAGTTGAATCCGACCCAGGACCCGTCAAACCTGACCGGGATGGTTGCCGCGAAAATATTCAAGGAACTTGTTTCCAGGATGTTGAAGTGAATTCACGGGAAAGAGTCCACGCTGTTCTTGCAGGAAAAAAACCGGACCGGGTGCCCAGATTTGAGGTCTGGATTGACGGGTTGTTCGACGAACTGGGCGTCAGCGACCCGTATTCCGCCTACCCCGAACTGGGGCAGGATGTCGTCCTCATGCCTTCGCAAACCCCCGTGGAAAGCAGGGCGTGGAGCGATGGCGTGGATGAATTTGGGCGGGTGTGGAAAAAGGGGATGTACCTGAGCGGTATGGTGGCTGCACCTGCAGATCTGAAACAGTACACGCCGCCGGTTTCATATGCCGAACAATTCTTTGACCCGCAGCGGGTTGCCGGTATTCGGTCGAAGTATCCCGACCATTGTCTTTTCTTCGGTACGCACATCGGACCCTTCATGGGAACCTACATGGCGATGGGCCTGGAGCGTATGTTCATGAAATACAGAAAGGACAAGCCTTTTGTCCAGGCGGTGATGGAGACGAGGTATGAATGGTGCCTGGCAATTTTTCGACACGCAGTGCAGCTCGGCGCGGAGGTAATTGTCATGGGTGATGATTCGGCGCATCGCGGAGGATCGATGATCTCGCCGCAGATGTGGCGTGAATTGGTCCTGCCCTATCACCTCCGTCTGGTTCAGGAATTGCCTGTCCCCGTCATCTGGCACACTGACGGCAGAATTGACAATTTGCTGCCGTTTGCCGTTGAAGCGGGTTTTGCAGGTATGCATGGACTCGAAACACTGGCGGGCAACCATCTGGCTGAGATCAAACGCAATTACGGTGACAGGTTGGTCCTGATGGGCAATGCCGATATTAATCTGTTTTTTGAACCCGATCTCGAAGCCATCCGCGCCGATGTCCGCCGCTCACTGCAGGAAGGCGGCAGTCAGGGCTTTATGCTTTCATCATGTAATAGTATATTCCCAGGCATGAACCCCGCTGCCGTGCGCGAATATTTTCGCTGTCAGGCGGAATTTATAGGGATATGAAAGGACACACCAATGACCAGACCATCCAAACCGGAAGGACAGACTTTCATCGAGGAAGCCCGCCGCAAGCAGATCATTGATGCGGCGCTGCAAACCATTGCAGAGCAGGGCTATACCCAAACGTCGTTTGCTGAAATTGCGAAGGGCCTGGGTATTACAAAGGGACTGATCGCCTACCATTTTAACGGCAAGCATGACCTGATCACTTCCGCCATCCATACGATCTTGAATCGCCAGGGCGCGTACATCAAAAGCCATGTGGATGGGAAGGAGATCGCCAGCGAAAAATTACAGGCGTATATTGGCTCCAGTTTTGAGTACATCGAGCAGAACCGTTCACACTTTGTCGCGTTGGTGGATCTATGGGGAAGTTTTACATCGGCTGAAGAAAAGGAGGCTTTTAGCCGGGCTGCTTATGATCCGTGCCGCGCACACTTGAAGAAAATATTGACTGTCGGAAAAAATCAGCACGAGTTTGCAAAATTGAATGAACAGACCATGGCGACGGTCATTCAAGGCGCCATCGACGGTGTAATGCTGCAATGGGTTTTTGACCCCGAAGCCGTGGATTTGAAGGATGCCAGTCGTGAGTTGAGTGAGATGTTTGTAAAACGAGTAAAGAAATAGACCTGTCCACACCCGGCCCTTTCCGACCCGGGGCGGGGATGTGTTCCCAAAGGAGAATCGCGTATGAAATGGAGGAGTCTGGCACACCTGCTCGAGGACGCAGCAGAGCGGTTTGGAGAAAAGCCGCTGTTCATCTTCGAGGATCAGCCGTTTTCGTTCGCGGAGGTCGATCGGCTGGCGAATAAAACGGCGAATGTGCTTCGTTCTTTCGGCGTGGGCAGGGGTGATCGGGTGGCGGTGATGCTGCCCAATGGTGTGGATTTTCCCATTGTCTGGTTTGCGCTGGCGAAATTGCGGGCGGTCATTGTGCCTGTCAACATCAACTATCATGACCATGACCTGACTTACACCCTGGAAGATTCTCAATCGGGATTTTTCATCGTTCACGAGGATTATGCCGGGCAGTGGCAGAGATTGCGCAATCATCTGCCATGCGTTGGGGAAACGTTCATTGTGGGCGCATCAACTCAAGGAGCGGCCTGGAGGCAGAGGATTGACTCTGCTGGGGAAGATTTCGACTCGTCTGAAGCAGAGTCTGATGACCTGCTCAACATTCAATACACATCCGGCACAACAGGATTCCCGAAGGGCTGTATGTTGACCCAAAAATACTGGCTGCAAATTGGCCAGGTGGCTGCGGATTATTTTCAACTGACGCCCGGGGAATGCAACCTGACAGCGCAGCCTTTTTATTATATGGATCCCCAATGGAACGCGGCGGCGTGTTTGATCGGCGGCGCGCCGCTGGTCATCCTGCCGCGTTTTTCGCCATCACATTTTTGGGGCGAGGTGATCCGGCATAACGTGACCGTGCTGTACCTGATCGGCACGATGCCGTTCTTCCTGTCGAAGATGCCCGAAGACCCGCTGCTGGAGCATGGACATAAACTGCGCGTGATATTGTGTTCGGGAATTCATCCAAAATTTCACGCCGGGTTTGAGCGGCGCTGGGGCGTACCGTGGCGTGAAGCCTTCGGTATGACCGAGACGGGCGTGGATCTGATCGTGCCGCTCGATGATGTCCTCTCGGTTGGATCTGGCGCGATGGGCAGACCGATCTTAACGAAGCAGGCGCGTGTGGTGGATGCAGAGGGAAATGATGTGCCTGAAGGCGGCGTGGGTGAGTTGATCCTGCGGGGTGAGCCGATGATGCTGGGCTATTGGAATAAACCCGAAGCCACCGCCGAAACGATGCGAAATGGCTGGCTGCACACGGGTGACATGGTGACGAAGGACGCGAAAGGATATTATCACTGGCAGGCGCGGTTGAAGGATACGATCCGCCGTGCGGGTGAAAATGTTTCAGCGGTGGAAGTGGAAGGTGTGTTGATGGAACATCCCGCTGTCAAAATGGCGGCTGTGGTTCCCGTCCCCGATGAATTGCGCGGTGAGGAAGTGAAGGCATATATTGTTTTGAAGCCAGGGTATACGCCGGGGTCAACACCGCCTGAAACAATTTTGGATTATGCGCGGGAGCAACTGGCCTACTTTAAGGTACCGCGTTTTATCGAATACGTTGATGACCTTCCACGCACACCATCCGAGCGGGTCGAGAAACATAAGCTGGTGAAAATGAAGCCTGACCTGCGTGTTGGAAGTTATGACTCGGTGGATCATGTCTGGCGGTAAAGGCCATTTAACAATGGACACAGGAGCGATGGAACAGCAACCCTGGTAATCTTTTCCTTCCTTTGTGTCCGGTTGGTAATGAATTTCAAAAAAGGAACAATATGAATACAGATCAACTCACTGACACCTTCTCAAAAACCATCCTGGCGTGGGATATCCCCGGTGCGGCGCTGGCGGTTGTGCAGGACGACGATGTTTTTACACAGGGGTTCGGCTTGTGCGAAGCAGGCAAGCCCGATCAGGTCAATGCAGATACCATCTTTGCGATCGGCTCCACCACCAAGGCCTTCACGTCTGCGCTGATGGGCATGCTGGTGGATGAAGGCAGGCTTCAATGGGATGAGCCTGTTGTCAAATACATCCCCGATTTTGAACTGTACGATCCGTGGGTTACACAAAATGTGACCGTGCGCGACCTGCTCTGCCATCGTCTCGGCCTGGAACGCGCCCAACGTCTTTACTATCATCGTGGATATGACCAGCGTGAATTAATGCGCCGTATGAAATATCTCAAGCCTGCCGCCGGGTTTCGTACGCAGTTTCATTACGCCAACCAGCAATATGGCGTGGCAGGTTTGATCGTGGAAGCGGTGACGGGCAGGACGTGGGATGAGTTTGTCACGGAGCGAATTTTCAACGCGCTGAAGATGACCCGCTCATTCAGTGGATATGACCGGGTCAGCGACCATAAAAATTTTGCCTCGCCTCATGCTGTGCTGGATGAAACCCATCCTGCGGGCGTACGGTTCCTTGGCAGGCAAAGCCCGATCGAAAATTTCCAAATCGTTCATGAGCCTGCGGGTTCGATCCATACCTCCGCCAATGACCTGGCACAGTGGCTCAAAGCCCTGTTGCAAAACGGCGCGCCGTTACTGCAGCCCGGCACCTTCAATGAAATTACTTCCCCGCAGATGGTCATGCAAAATCTTATTGAATCTGAACTTGCGCCGCTGTATGTCCTTCAACCTGCCACGCATTTCTGGACGTATGGCCTCGGCTGGTGGGTGATGGATGTCCACGGTGAAAAAGTCCTTATGCACGGCGGGCAGATGCCCGGCTATAACTCGGTTGTCGCATTTTTTCCTCAGCGCAAGATGGGATTGGCAGTCATGGTCAACAGCCACCAGACCCTTGCTCATGCTTCGCTTTTTTATGCCATCTCGGATATTCTGCTCGGGAAACAGGGGCGTGACTGGTCAGCGGAATTTCAAATGGTGGCGCAGGGCTATATGGCAGAGGTAAAAGGTCAGGTGGATGATATGCTCTCCAGGCGCGATGCCAGCCTGCTCCCATCCAGTCCTTTGCAGGCCTATGCCGGGCTGTTTTCCAATGACCTTTTTGGCGAAGCAGTTGTGACCTTTGAAGGCGATTCACTTCAATTGCGTTATGGAGCCAATACCGCCGTCCTCGAACCCTGGCAGGGCGATACCTTCCTTGCCCATTGGGATCTCAAAGGCTTGCTGGATGATTCAATGATCACCTTCAGTCCTGATGGCAGGACGATGACCGTGCTCAAGGATGGAGCGGAATATAAGAAAGTATAGTGGCATTGCATCGCAGACTACCATAAAGGAATATTCATGCCATCAATTTTATTTGGGCTTGCGTCTGCGCTTTCATGGGGTGCGGGTGATTTTACAGGTGGACTCGTCAGCCGCCGCATTGGAGCAATGCGGGCAACGCTTTATGTCCAGGCTGTGGGGCTGCTTCCTTTGCTCGTCGTCGCGCTGCTGACCGGCCAGATCAGCATGTCTCTGACAGATTGGTTATGGTGCGGCTCTGCGGGGGTCTTTGGTTCGCTGGGAATCCTCGCGCTTTATCGCGCCCTTGCCGGGGGGCAGATGTCCACTGCAGCGCCAATTGCCGCTTTGATCTCGGCCAGTTTACCTGTCATTGTGGGTACGTTAATGGACGGGCTTCCATCCGGATTTACCCTGGTTGGCTTCATCTTTGCGCTGATCGCCATTTGGTTCGTTTCTCAAGCCGGGAATAATAATGGTCTGCGCCTGCAGTTAAGTGAGCTGATTTTTCCTTTTCTGGCGGGAATGGGAATAGGCGCTTATTTTATCTTTGTTCATCTGGGAAGCCAGACCAGTGTGTTCGCCCCGCTGGTGGCTGTTCGCGGCGCTGGCGCATTGACCCTGATGATTTTTGCCGCTCGCACGGGTGAATTACAACTTCCATCCCGCTCCATTTTTTCTCTGGTTGTATTGAACACCACCTTTGACATTGGCGGCAGTTTCTTTTATGTTCTCGCGGGTCAGGCCGGGCGAATGGATATTGCCGGAGTGCTTTCCTCTCTCTACTCTGGCGCAACCGTCCTGCTGGCCTGGTTTATATTGCGTGAAAAGATCAGCCGCAAACAGTGGGCCGGGATCGTGGTTTCATTGGCGGCAATTATTTTGATCTCACTCTAGGGAAATAAATGTTCCCGAAGGTTGACGAAAACCACACCAATTTTTCATCAAACCCTTCGGGATTTTTCATCCAATAATTTTTTAGATCACACCCTGCTCAATAACCTGTAAATGGAAGCTGCACTAATGCAGAATACACTCCTTGCGCTCACACCCCATTAACCGCCATCCCGTTTGAGTTTGAAGAGGGAAACCACTTGTTGTAAAGTTTGCGCCATTTCTGTTAATGATTTTGCCGAGGCGGAGACTTCCTCGACCTGGGCCGAGATCTCCTCGGTGGAGGCGGAGACTTCCTCGACAGCGGCGCTGTTCTCTTCGCTGACGCTGGCAATGTTCTCAATGGTCTGGGTCAATTCGGTCGAATTGGCAGCCATCTCTTCGGTGGCTGCGGTATTTTGTTCGATGACCGCCGAGACCGAATCAACAGCACCGATCAGTTCTGTGGCGGCGGCGCTGACCTTGGCGGCGGCATTGCCGGCATCCTCAGCCTGTTTATATACAGACTCAGCGGCGCCGAGAATGTTATCGAGGGCTTCGCCGGCGGAATGGGCGCGGGACACACCGACCTCAACCTCGGCAGCCGAAGCCTGCATGGCGGTGACCGCCTCGCTGACGGTTTTCTGAATGCCCTTGATCAGGGCGGCGATCTCCTTGGTGGCGAGGCTGGAGCGTTCGGCCAGCTTGCGGACCTCATCGGCCACGACGGCAAAACCCTTGCCCTGTTCGCCGGCGCGGGCAGCCTCGATGGCGGCGTTGAGCGCCAGCAGGTTGGTCTGGGAGGCGATATCTTCAATGGTCTCTACAATGGTGCCGATCTGTTCGGAGCGTGCCCCCATTTCTTCGACCTTGGCGGCAGAGAGCCCGACCTTGGTCCGGATGGTTTCCATGCCGGTGATGGTTTCCTTGACGGTCTTGGCGCCATCACGGGAGTAGGTGGCAGCCTG
>JFJP01005757.1_pt1 | contig 16143 bp, 12 predicted proteins | sample 431651 | NCBI WGS metagenome assembly JFJP01 (sample SAMN02602958, study PRJNA72255) | Microbial mat metagenome, whole genome shotgun sequencing project. | biome: fresh water; feature: sink hole; material: water; isolation source: purple microbial (photo- and chemosynthetic) mats found in... | reverse complement strand
CCGCGTGTGGGAGGATGCCGAACAGGCACCCAACGGCCCCAACCCATGGCCCCGCAACCACCACCGTCCACCCTCTTTCAAGCCAGCGGCCTTGGCTGGCCCCGCCCCGCCATCGGGCGCTGGCCACCCGACCGGCAGATCGCACTCGCCACGCTGCTGGCCCTGCCCGTCTGGCTGGCGCTGGGCCTGCTGTTGGGGCCGCACCTGCGCGCGCCGTTGGGCTGGCTGGCCTGGGCGTCGCTGGTGCTGGTGCAGCCGCTTCTGGAAGAGGTGGTGTTTCGCGGTCTGCTGCAAGGGCAGGCGCTGGTCTGGCTGCAGCGCGGCGGGCGGCCGTGGCGGCTGGGCCCGATCACCCTGGCCAATGCGCTGGTCACGCTGGCCTTCGTGGCCCTGCACCTGCGCGCCCAGCCGCTGGCCTGGGCACTGGCCGTGGCCGCGCCCTCACTGGTGTTCGGCCACCTGCGCGAGCGCTTCGACAGCGTGTGGCCCGCGGTGGGGCTACACGCGTTCTACAACGCCGGGTTCGGTATCACCGCCTGGCTGGTCAGCCACTGAAGCGAAAACCGGTTCTCCGCCGGCCCAAGGGCAAGGGTTAGCCGCCGCAGGTCTCGCTGGGAGAATTCGCAATCGCGTCCCACTCGGCCTGGGTAATCACCTCGGGCAGATAAACGCCGCCCTGGTTGAACAGCGTCCGGTTGAACGCCCGAAGGTGGTTGCGCGAGCCGCAGAGCAGGTGGTCGTACACCTGCACGATGTCTGGTTCGTCCAGCACCTCGGCCTTCTTGTCGTTGATGTCCTGAATATCCTTTTCCTCAATCAGGCACCCCACCTTCAGGGCGTCGATCAGGCTGGGCTGCCCCATGGCAACGAGCCGGTCGTAGAGCGCCTGCAGGTCGTCGTTCTCAAACACGCCGGTCGGGTTGGTGGCCGCGGGATCTACCAGGCCATGGGCCTCAATGAGACGGCGGATGGCTTCGGTGTGCTCCGCCTCGCTTTCGGCAATGCTGGCGAAAACCTGCGTCCCCCAGCGGGCGTACAGGGCCAGGTACACGTCCTGGGCCAGCTTCTCTTCTTCGCGCATGAAAAGCAGGCCTGCGACTTCCTCGGGAGACAAGTCCGCCACTACATCCGGGGTGGGCAAGATCGCGGGGGCACCCGCAGATGCACTGCTGCTGGCGAGTGCTTCCTCGTCACCACCTCCACAGCCACTGAGCGCCGAGCCAAACAGAAGACCACCCACCGCCAGACCCGCCCGGCGCAAGAACATTTGTCGATTCATATTTTTTCCTGAAACGCGGCGCGGAAAATCCAATGAACCCCCTGACGCTCACACAATTACGATAGGGGACCGAGCCGGCCAGCGGCATGACAAATCGCAAGACTCCAGCCCACTATCGTTTGCATTTGTTAACCCGGCCATACCGTGGCAACTTCCGCTTACGGTCTTCACACACTGGCCGCATTGGTGTGGGCTGATCACAGGGCGGGCTGCCCGGTATGATCAAAACCCTGGGCGCTTCGCCCCGGCAACCGGTCACTTTCCTGCCCGGCGTCGCCCTGTCAGACTGCACCCCCCTCCCATGCCCGCCTCCCCCGGTCCCGGTCTCAACCAGGCCCAGCAAGACGCCGTGAACCACCTCGGCGGCCCCTGCCTGGTGCTCGCGGGCGCGGGCTCGGGCAAAACGCGGGTGATCACCCACAAAATTGGCCGGCTGATTCAGGCCGGGCTGGCGGCCGATCGCATTGCGGCCATCACCTTCACCAACAAGGCCGCCGCCGAAATGCGCGAGCGTGCCAAACAGCTGGTGGGGCGCGATGCGCGCAAGGTGCTGATCTGCACCTTTCACGCGCTGGGCGTGCGCCTGCTGCGCGAAGACGGCGAGGTGTTGGGGTTGAAAAAGAACTTCAGCATCCTCGACACCGACGACATCACCAGCCTGCTCAAGGACTGCGGCAGCACCACCGACGCCAACACCGCACGCGCCTGGCAGTGGGCCATCAGCGCCTGGAAGGGCGCGGGGCTGAATGCCGCGCAGGCCCTGGCGCAAGCCAAGGACGACAGCGAGCGCACCACCGCCACCATCATGGCGCGTTACGAGGAGCGGCTCACCGCCTACCAGAGCGTGGACTTCGACGACCTGATTGCCCTGCCGCTCACGCTGCTGCGCGACCACGCCGAGGTGCGCGAACGCTGGCAGAAGCAAATGGGCCATGTGCTGGTGGACGAATACCAGGACACCAACGCCACCCAGTACGAGCTGCTGAAACTGCTGGTGGGCAGCCGGGCTCGCTTCACCGCGGTGGGCGACGACGACCAGAGCATTTACGGCTGGCGCGGCGCCACGCTGGACAACCTGAAAAGGCTACCGCAAGACTACCCCGAGCTGCGCGTGATCGCGCTGGAGCAAAACTACCGATCCACCGCCGGCATCTTGCGCGCAGCCAACGCGGTGATCGGCCCCAACCCCAAGCTGTTTCCCAAGACGCTGTGGAGCGACCTGGGCGAGGGCGAGCCGGTGCGCGTGGTTGCTGCCGATAACGAAGACCACGAGGCCGAGCGCGCGGTGGCGCGCATCCAGAGCCTGCGCGCCACCTCGCAGCACAACGAGTGGCGCGACTTCGCCATTCTTTACCGCGCCAACCACATGGCGCGCGCCTTCGAGCAAAGCCTGCGCCGCGCCCAGATTCCCTACAAGGTCTCGGGCGGCCAGAGCTTTTTTGACCGCGCTGAGATCCGCGACCTCTGCGCCTGGCTGCGCCTGCTGGTCAACAACAACGACGACCCGGCGTTCCTGCGCGCCGCCACCACGCCCAAGCGCGGCATTGGCCACACCACGCTGCAGCAGCTAGGCAACTTCGCCACCCAGTCCAAGCTGAGCCTGTTCGACGCCCTGTTTGCCCACTCGCTGCCCAGCGCGGTCAACGCGCGCGCCATTGCCACGCTGCACGAATTCGGCCGCGCGGTGAACGACCTCGAATACCGCGCCCGCCACACGGTGGGGTATGAGGCGGCGCGCGCGTTTCTCACCGAATGGCTCACCGACATCGGCTACGAAAAGCACCTGCAGGACAGCGAGGAAAGCGAAAAACTGGCGGCCTCGCGCTGGACCAACGTGGTCGACTTTTGCGACTGGATGGCCGGGCGCTGCGGCGGGCAGATTGAAGACGGCGCGGGGGTACAGGTGGAGACCGAGCGCAAGTCGCTGTTGGAAGTGGTGCAGACCATCGCCCTGCTGTCCACGCTCAGCGAGCGCGAGCAAGACCAGAACGTGGTGACCCTCTCCACACTGCACGCCGCCAAGGGCCTGGAGTGGCCGCATGTGACGCTGGTTGGCGTGAACGAAGGTTTGCTGCCGTTCAAGATGGAAGAGGCCGCGATGGATCTGCCGGCCGAGGCGCTGGCGCAGCGGCTGCAGGAAGAGCGCCGCCTGATGTATGTGGGCATCACCCGCGCGCGCAACACGCTGGCGGTGAGCTGGCTCAAGCGCCGCAAGAAGGGGCGCGACACCGTGCCCGGCCAGCCGAGCCGCTTCATCCAGGAGATGGCGCTTGACGAAGCCACGGTGAAAGAGGACCCGCGCGAAAAACTGCGCGCGCTGCGCGCCGAGTTCGCCCAGCGCGCCAGCGAACAGGCCGCCGCCAAGGCGGCTGACACGCCATGAGATGGCTTCGTCGTCGCCTCCGCCTTCTCCTCCGCATTAGCAGCTTGCATGGCCTGCTGCTGGTCTGGGCCCTCTGCGCACCCGCCGCGGCACAAAGCCCGGCGGCAACCGCCGCCCCGGCCTTGGCCTGCATCAGCCCGGCCGACTTCGGCAGCGCCCGGCTCCATGGCCTGTGGCAGCTCGTCTTGTGGCTTGAGGGCGGCTCACCAGACACGCCCGCCTCCACCGGCACGCTGCGTTTCGAGCGCCACCCCGAGTACCCGGACAGCGTGCGCGGCAGCCTGCAGCGAAGCACCGGCCAGCCAGCGGGCGGCGGCGCGGTACAGGCCCTGGTGTCGGGCGATGCGATTGAAGGCGTCTTCAACCTCGACGAGTCGGCCGATGGCGTGGCGATGGACGCGGTATGGGAAGGTGCGCCCGCCGACTGCGGCCACGAGATCCGCGGCCTGCGCCGGCCGGCCGAGGGCCGGACCAACGCCGGGCCAGCCATGAATTTCCGGCTCAAGAAGGCGCCAGGCTGGGGCTGAGGCGCTGCGCGTTTGAAGCGGTGAACAGCGGTCAGTACAGCCGCACCGCGCCGTCGAAATGCCAGGTGCGGCGGATCTCGACCACGTCGTACTGGCTGGCCAGCGCCGGCGAAAACGCCGGGTAAGCGGCCTGGCTGCGCACGATGCGGTCAATGGCCGCGTCGATCGCCGGCACGCCGCTGGACAGCTCCAGCTTGACCGACTCCACCGAGCCATCGCTGCGGATCGCTGCCGTGACCACCGGGTTGGTGTGCGGCTGGCGGCTGAGCTCGCGCACCGTGTCGGCGGTGGTGTTCAGCTGGATTTTTCGGGCCCAGGCCTCGGCGTAGTTGACGAGTTCCGCATTGGCATCGGCGCGGCCAAACAGCTTGATGCGGCGTTGCCCGCTGGCTGACGGCGGCAGCCGCGCCGCCGCGTCGGCAGCGGCCTGGCGCTGGTCGGCCTCGGCGTTGAGCTGGCGGCCAATCGCCTGCAGGAGCTGCTCGCGCCGCGCTTCAGCCGCCTGCCGCTCGGCGAGCGCCTGAGCTGCGGCGTCGCGGGCGGCCTGCTGCTGCGCGGCGGCTTGGCGAGTGGCCTGGTTTGCTGCCTCGTTCGCGGCGGCTTGTTGGTCGGCAGCCTGCCGGGCCTGCGCCTGCCGGGCAGCCTCCTGCCTGGCATCAGCGTCGCGGGCCGCCGCTTGCTCGCTGGCGGCCTGTCTCGCGGCCGCCTGGGCTGCGGCTTGCTCTTGCGCGCGCGTTGCGGCCTGGGCAGCCGCCAGACGCGTGGTTTCCTCCGTGGCGCGCGCCAGCCGCGCCACCTCGGCCCGCTCCGCGGCTTCGCGCGCTGCCGTCTGCTGCGCTTCGGCCTGACGCGCTTGCGCCTGCCGGGCAGCCGCCTCGCGGGCCTGCAGCGCCTGGCGCTCGGCATCCAGGCGAGCGGCCTCCCGCTGCTCGCTCGCTTGTCGGGCGGCGGCTTGTTCGGCCGCCTGCTGTCGGGCCTGTTGCGCAGTTTGTTCTTCGGCTTGTTGTACGGCCTGCCGGGCTGCAGCCTCCTGCTCCAGGGCGGCGATTCGCTCCGCCTCGTCGCTTCGGGCTTGGGCTGCTTGTTGTCGAAGTGCCTCCGCGCGCTGCGCCACCTCAGCCTGCTTGGCCGCCTCGCGCGCCAGCGCGTCCTTTCGCGCTGCGGCGGCCATGGCCTCGGCTTGCGTGGCGTCTTGCTGGGCCAGCAGTTCCCGCGCCACGGCGACTTGCTGGGCCGCGTCCTGCTGTTCGGCGGCTTGTTGTTCGACTGCCTGCCGTTGCGCGGCCGCCAGCTGATCGGCTTGCTGGCGCTCCGCCAGTTCGCTGGCCAGCGCCATGCGCTGTGCGGCCTCACGCGATGCATCGGCCTCGGCCTGCCTCTGCGCCTCTTCAGCCCGTGCGGCCGCATCGGCGCTGGCCTGCTGCGCGGCGCCGTTCACCCCGGCAGCCTGCTCGCGAGCGCGCACCGCCCGCTCGACCACGGCCACTGGCGCAGCCGGCTCGTCCGGACGCGGCTGCGTCTCCACCGGGGCACGCAAAGCCACCGCGGTGACGGGCGGGAGCTGCGCCGCCGCAGGCGCTTCACTTGGCAGCATGGCTGTTGCAGTGGCTGGCGCCGCCTGCTCGGCCGGTGCAGGCGCTGCCGCTTGTGCGGGCGCCGCCATCAAGCGGACATTCAGCTCAGGCACCTCGGCGCGCCGCTCCTGCCAAGGCCAGCCCGGGCCGGGCAGCCCCAGGGCTGAATCGCCAAAGGTGAGGCTCAGCAGCGCGCCGTGAAACAGCAGAGACATCAACAGCGCAAGCCGCTGGCCCCGACGCTCAGCACCCGGACGCAGACCGGCGCGCCACACCACCGACGAGGTGATGGCGCGCGGCGGCCATGTGGCCCGGGGCCCAGAGGTCTGCATGCCGGGCATTGTCAATGACGCGTGGCGGCAGAGGGTTCGGCGCTGCAGAAGGTGCGCATCGACAAACGTGCGCCCAAGACGTATGAACGCTGCACGCAAACAGAGATCGAAGGCCCCACTTTTCAGCGCCGCTGGCCCCGCTACTGAGACGAGGACGCGCGCGCCAAGTTCGCATCACTCGTCGCGATCCATCCGGAGGCCAGGTGGGTGATGCGTGGTTCTGGTGGTGTGCGAAAGGGGCGCTGGGCGCGAGATCAGCACCAGATCGGCCTTGTTCATGGTGGCAGCGTTAGCCGCCGGAAGCGCCAGCAGGATGGCGGTTACAGCCAAACAAGCAGCGGTTTCAGCGTCTGCTCGACAAACACGGTGATCCGTGCGCCACCGAACACAAACATGGCCGCCCTTGAGCGGCGTCAATAGATCCCGGCGCGAGAAGCCTGACAACCGCGATTCGTTCTCACTTTTGGAGTCCAGTCATGGCCTGTCCCGAAGACCCGAAAAGCAACCGCTTGCTCGCAGCACTCATGGCTGCTGATTGGCAGCACTGGCGGCGTCACCTGGAGAACGTCGACCTCAGGTTAGGGCAGGTTCTGCACGAGCCGGGTCGGCCGCTGCTCCATGCGTACTTTCCAACCAGCGGGATCGTCTCGCTGTGCCATTTGGTGAGCAGCGGTGCGTCGTGCGAGATCGCCGTCGTGGGGAACGAAGGCATCGTCGGTACGACGCTGTTTCTGGATGGCGGCACCACGACCAGCCGCGGTTCGGTGCTGATCGCGGGCCAGGGGTTTCGCATTGGAGCGCAGATGATCAGGGACGAGTTCGAGCGATCCGATTCGGTGAGGTTCCTGCTCTTGCGCTACACCCAGGCGCTGGCCACCCAGATAGCGCAGACCGCCGCCTGCAACCGTCATCACACCATCGATCAGCAGGTGTGCGGCTGGCTGTTGCACAGCCTGGATCGTCTGCGGGGCAGCGAAGTTGTGGCCACGCAGCAGCTCATTGCCAGCATGCTGGGCGTGCGCCGCGAGAGCGTGACCGAGGCCACTGGCCGGCTGCAGGCCGCCGAGCTGATTCACTGCGCGCGCGGTCACATCTCGGTGCTTGACCGTGCAGGACTCGAGCGACGATCCTGCGAGTGCCATGCCGTCGTCAAGAAGGAGTACGACCGCCTGTTGCCTCAGGAACCCGCTGCACACCCGGCCAACGCAGCCTGGAGGGCTGGGATGACGCAGCCTCTGTTCACCGCCCCTCGCGGCACGAAATTGCAGCCGCGCGGGAAAACTGATCGGTCGTTTCAGCGGTCCGGCGCGCGTGCCGGACCGGCGTCCGTCAACAGCGTCTCGACGCCGTGATGCGGTCGCACCAGGCAGTGTTTTTCATCCTCAACGGCCGGCGCTCGAACGGTCGGCAGCCGATACCATGGCTGCACTCATGCCGACCTTTTTCGAAGGACCCTGATGAACAGCCCTGACGAAGGCGCACCCCCTTTACCGGAGCACCGGGCCTTGCTGTTGCTGCTGGTGGCTGTCTCGTTCGCCCTCGGTTGGATCCTGCTGCCGTTCTTCAGTACGCTGCTGTGGAGCGCAATCATCGCGCTGCTGTTCACTCCACTGCATCGTCGCTTGCTGCTGCGGTTGAAGCACAGGCGCACGCTGGCGGCGCTGCTGACGATGTTGATCGCCGCCGCGATCGTGGTCGTGCCGTTTGCGCTTCTGAGTGTGGCACTTGCCCACGAAGCGGCGGTGCTACTTGAGAGCATCCGGTCGGGCGAGGCCAATCCGGTGCCATACCTTCGCGGCGTGTTCGACGCGCTGCCTGGATGGGCGGCTTCGCTGCTTGAGCGCTTCGGGCTGGTGGACTTCGACACCTTGCAGCATTGGCTGAACACGAGGCTGGAGCAGGGTATCGGCCTCATCGCAACACAGGTCTTCAGTCTTGGCCAGAACACGTTCGAGTTCGCCGCCAGCCTGCTCATCACGCCGTATCTCGCGTTCTTCCTGATCCGTGATGGCGACCGCATCGTGCACGCCATGCGGCGCGCGCTGCCACTGGCGCCCGTGCACAAGCAGGAGTTGCTCGCCAAGTTCAGCACCGTGATCCGCTCGACGGTGAGGGGGAATCTGGTTGTGGCAGCGACCCAGGGCGCGCTCGGCGGCCTGGCACTCTGGTTCTTCGGGGTCCGAGGTGCGCTGCTGTGGGCCGTGGTGATGGCTTTCCTGTCTCTGCTGCCGGCCATAGGCGCCGCGCTGGTGTGGCTGCCGGTGGCGATCTGGTTTTTTGTCACGGGCTCGACCTGGCAGGGCATTGCGCTGGCAGCGTGGGGCATGCTCGTGATTGGCATGGTTGACAACCTGCTGCGCCCCATGCTGGTGGGCAAGGCCACCCTCATGCCCGACTATGTGGTGATGATCACGACGCTTGGCGGCATGGTGGTGTTCGGCGTCAACGGCTTCGTCCTCGGCCCCGTGATCGCTGCCATGTTCTTCGCGGTGTGGCACCTGTACCTGACGACCCGGCCGGTTGCAGAGCCCCCCTCGGGCCCATCAGAGCCCTGAAGTCACGGCCCAGGCGCATGTGCAGCAGGGGCATTGGTCGCGATTCGGTGAACTTCTGCTGCGGGCGCGTTGGTGGCCTGCCGTTACCCTGAATGAATCAGCTCAATTGCAGCGGCTGTCTGGGCTCGGCGAAGGGTTGCGATGCACCCCGCCGGGCTGACCCTCGTCGCACGACTACCGTGCGGTCACGCGATGTGCCCCAATCCCGATCGCGGAGTCTTCCAGCATCGTCGCAAGGACGCTCGCCTGGCCAACAAGCTGTCTGCTGCCTGCGCCTGCTCTTGCCCCAAAACAACACCCAGCCAACGCCAAATCAACCGCCAGTCAAGCCTGATACCAGCCGCTCAACCGGCTCTACCCGCACCGCGCAGTACTTGAACTCCGGGATCTTGCCGAAGGGGTCGAGGGCGTCGTTGGTGAGGAGGTTGGCGGCGGCCTCTGCGTAGGCAAAGGGGATAAAGACCACGCCGCGCTGAATGCCGTCGTCGGCGCGGGCGGTGAGGGCCACCGCGCCACGCCGGGACGACACGCGCAGGCGCTCGCCGGGGGCGATGCCAAGCGCGGCGAGGTCGGCGGGGTGCAGTGAGGCGGTGGGGCCGGGCTCCAGGGCGTCGAGCATGCTGGCGCGGCGGGTCATGCTGCCGGTGTGCCAGTGTTCGAGCTGGCGGCCGGTGATGAGCACGAGCGGGTAGGCGGTGTCGGGCTGTTCGTTGGCCGGGATCAAGGTGGTGGGCTGGAGCTGCACGCGGCCATCGGCGGTGGGGAAGCGGTCGGCAAACACCACGGGCTGGCCAGGGTCGTCTTCGGTGAGGCAGGGGTAGGTCACACTGCCTTCGCTTTCCAGGCGCGCCCAGGTGATGCCACCGATGGCGTCTTGCATGGCCTGTCGCATTTCCTCATAGACAGCGGCCACGCCGTGGTGTTCTGAGCCCGGCTGGTCGTAGGCCCATCCCATGGCCTGTCCGTCGGCGCGGCCGATGCGCTGGGCCAGCTGCTGAATGATCCACAGATCGGCGCGTGCCTGGCCGGGCGGCGCGATCGCCTGGCGACCGAGCTGCACCATGCGGTCGGTGTTGCTGACGGTGCCGGTTTTCTCGGGCCAGGCGGTGGCGGGGAGCACCACGTCGGCCAGCCAGGCGGTTTCGGTCAGGAAGATGTCTTGCACCACCAGGTGGTCGAGGCTGGCCAGGGCGTGGCGCGCGTGGTTCAGGTCGGGGTCGCTCATGGCGGGGTTTTCGCCCATCACGTAGAGGCCGCGAATGCGCGCGGGGTCGTTGGCGGGCAGCTCGGCCGCGCGCAGGATTTCCACCACGGTGAGGCCGGGCACGGCGGAGAGCGGCGCGCCCCAGAAGTGTTCAAACCAGCGCTTCACCTCGGCTTGCGCCACCGGCTGGTAATTGGGCAGCATGAAGGGGATGAGGCCGGCGTCGCTCGCGCCCTGCACGTTGTTTTGCCCGCGCAGCGGGTGCAGGCCGGTGCCGGGGCGACCGATCTGGCCGGTGAGGCTGGCCAGCGCGATCAGGCAGCGCACGTTGTCGGTGCCGTGGATGTGCTGGCTCACGCCCATGCCCCAGAGGATCATGGCGCGCTCGGCGCGGGCGTAGGCGCGGGCCACTTCGCGGATGGTGGCGGCGTCGATGCCGCAGACCGGCGCCATGGCTTCGGGGCTGAAGGCCTGCACCGCTTCGCGCACCGCGCGCACGTGGTCAACCCGCTCGGCGACAAACGCGGCGTCGACCAGGTTTTCTTCAAAGATCACATGCAGCAGGGCGTTGAGCAGGGCCACGTCGGTGTCAGGGCGGAACTGCAGCGTGCGCCAGGCGTGGCGGGCGATGTCGGTGCGGCGCGGGTCGGCCAGCACAATGCGCGCGCCGCGCTGGGCGGCGTTTTTCATCCAGCTCGCGGCCACCGGGTGGTTGCTGGTGGGGTTGGCGCCGATGAGCAAGATGAAGTCGGCCTGCTCGACATCGCTCACCGGGTTGCTCACCGCGCCCGAGCCCACGCCTTCGAGCAGCGCGGCCACGCTGGAGGCGTGGCACAGGCGGGTGCAGTGGTCGACGTTGTGGTTGCCGAAGGCGGTGCGCACCAGCTTCTGAAACAGGTAGGCCTCTTCGTTGCTGCCCTTGGCCGAACCGAAGCCGGCGAGCGATGCCGGGCCGTGTTGCTCGCGCAGGGCCTTGAAGCCGCCGGCCGCGAGCGCCAGCGCTTCGTCCCAGCTGGCTTCGCGGAACACGCTGCGCCAGTCGGGCTTGCTGATGAGGTGGGCCGGGTCTTTGGCCGCGCCGGCCAGGCGCACCAGTGGGCGCGTGAGGCGCTCGGGGTGGTGCACGTAGTCGAATCCGAAGCGGCCCTTCACGCACAAGCGCCCGGCGTTGGCCGGGCCGTCGCGGCCTTGCACCGCCACGATGCGCTCGGAGGCGCTGGCCGTGGCATCTTGCACCTGATAGGTGAGCAGGCAGCCGACGCCGCAGAAGGGGCAAACGCTGTCCACCTCGCGGTCCACCCGCAGCTGGCCATTGGGCAACACGGCGGCGCCAGGCGCTTTCACGCTGAGCGCACCGGTGGGGCAAGCCTGCACGCATTCGCCGCAGGCCACGCAGCTGCTCGCGCCCATGGGATCGGCGAGGTCGAACACCACCTGGGTCTGGGCGCCACGCTGGGCCATGCCGATCACGTCATTCACCTGCTCTTCACGGCAGGCGCGCACACAGCGGGTGCACTGGATGCAGGCGTCGAGGTTCACCGCCATGGCAGGGTGACTGAGATCGGGCGCGGGCTGTTCGCGCTGCAGGGCGGCGAGTTCGGGGCGCACCTGCACGCCGGCTTGCGCCAGCCAGTCGCTGAGTTCGCCGGCCTGCTCGGGGTGCGGCAGATCGGCGGCCAGCAGCTCCAACACCAGCTTCTGGCTCTTGAGCGCGCGCGGGCTCTGCGCCTTCACGTCCATGCCCGGCGTCACCGCGCGGCAGCAGCTGGCGGCGAGCACGCGCTCGCCCGCCACCTCGACCACGCAGGCGCGGCAGTTGCCGTCGGGCCGCAGGCCGTCGCGGTGGCACAGGTGGGGAATGGGCACGCCGTGGCGCTGCGCGGCGTGCAGGATGGACTCACCGGGGCGCGCCAGCGCGGGCTGGCCGTCGAGCGTGAAGGCCACGGTGGCATCGCCGGTGGCGGGCGCGTGGGTGCCGTGGCGGCGCACGCCCTCGGGCCAGGCGGTGTTGGGCAGGCGGGCGTTCATACAGCGTCTCCGGGCGCAGGCTGGCCAATTTCGTGCGGGAAGTATTCGATCACACAGCGCAGCGGGTTGGGCGCGGCCTGGCCCAGGCCGCAGATCGACGCATCGGCCATCACGGTGGCGAGGTCCTGGAGCGTGGCCACATCCCATTGGGTGCGCTCCATCAGCCGCGCGGCCTTGTCGGTGCCGGTGCGGCAGGGCGTGCACTGGCCGCAGCTCTCATGCGCGAAAAAACGCATCTGGTTCAGGGCGGCATCGCGCGCGCTGTCGTGCTGGCTGAGCACCACCACCGCGGCCGAGCCGATGAAACAGCCGTGGGGCTGCAAGGTATCGAAGTCCAGCGGCACATCGGCCAGGCGCGCCGGCAGAATGCCGCCGCTGGCGCCGCCGGGCAGGTAGGCGTAGAGCAAGTGGCCGTCCTGCATGCCGCCGCAAAACTCGCCAACCAGCTCGCGCAGCGTGATGCCGGCCGGCGCCAGCTTCACGCCCGGCTGCTTCACCCGGCCGCTGACGCTGAAACTGCGCAGGCCCTGGCGGCCGTGACGGCCCTGGCTGGCAAACCACTCGCCGCCCTTCTCGACAATGTCTCGCACCCAGTACAAAGTTTCGAAGTTTTGCTCCAGCGTGGGCCGACCAAAGAGGCCTTTTTCGGCGATGTAGGGTGGGCGCAGGCGGGGCAGGCCGCGTCGGCCTTCGATGCTCTCGACCATGGCCGACTCCTCACCACAGATGTACGCGCCCGCGCCGCGGCGCAGTTCGATGCGCGGCAACGCGAAGGGCGGGCTCGCCTGCAACTCGGCCAGGGCGCGCTGCAGCAGGCGTCGGGCGTGGTGGTATTCGTCGCGCAGGTAGAGGTAGACCGCCTCGCAGCCCACCACGCTCGCGGCGATCAGCGTGCCTTCCAGAAAACGGTGGGGGTCGCGCTCCAGGTACCAGCGGTCCTTGAAGGTGCCGGGCTCGCCTTCGTCGATGTTCACCGCCATGAGTTTTCCGCCCCCTGACCCCGCGCTGCTCCCCCCGAGGGGGGCGACTCGCTTGGGGCGGCCCGGCGCTCGTTTCCACCCCCTGACCCCGCGCTGCGCGCAGGGCCTCCCCCCGAGGGGGGCGACTCGCTTGGGGCGGCCCGGCGCTCGTCGGGCGCGGGTTGGTCGCGGACGATGCGCCACTTGCGCCCGGCCGGAAAACCCGCGCCGCCCAACCCCCGCAGCCCAGCGTGTTCCAGCGCTTCAATCACTGCGCTGGCGCTGCGCTCGCCATTGGCTACCGCAGCGGCCAGCGCGTAGCCGCCCTGCTCGCGGTAGGCCGCGAAGCCGATCGGGTCGCTGGCCACGCAGGCTTGTGACGCGGCCGGCAACTCCCACGGCGCATCGTCAAACCGCGCCGGCGCCTGCGCGGCCAGCGCGGCCACCTGCTCGGTGGTGGCCGCGCCGAGCGGCCACTGCCCCACCTGCACGGCCGGCGCCTGCTCGCAGCGGCCCACGCAGGGCGCGGGGACCACGCGCACATCGTCGCGGCCCAGCAGCGCCGGCAGGCGCGCCTGCAAATCGGCCAGCATCATCGCAGCGCCCGCGAGCTGGCACGACAGGCCGTCACACACCCGCACCGTGAGGCCGGGGGCGGCGGCGCCGTCGCGCAGGATCTCGAAGTGGTGATAGAAACTCGCAACCTCGAACACCTCGGCCACCGACAGGCACATGACCTGCGCCAGCGCCACCAGGTGCGTGTCGCGCAGGCCGTTTTGATGGTCGTTGAGGCGGTGCAGGTGCTCGATGAGCTGGTCGCGCGGATGACCCTCTGGCGGTGCGGGGCCGATGAGCTGGTTCACCAGGGCCAGCGCGTCGGCATCGACCGCGCGGCCCTTGGGGCGCGAGCGCGGCTGCCTGGCCGTGGCGCGCAAGGCCTCGGGGCTGCCCAAGAACGCGGTGCCATCCATGTTCAGACCCTCTCAACGATGAGCGCGATGCCCTGGCCCACGCCAATGCACATGGTGCACAGCGCGTAACGCCCGCCGGTGGCGTGCAGCCGGTTGACCGCGGTGGCGACCAAGCGCGCGCCGCTGGCGCCCAGCGGGTGACCCAGTGCGATCGCGCCGCCCCAAGCGTTGACGCGCTCGTCGTCATCGCTCAAGCCCAGCTCGCGCAACACCGCCAGGCCCTGCGCGGCAAAGGCCTCGTTGAGCTCGATCACATCAAGCTGCGCCAGCGTGATGCCGGTGAGCGCCAGCAGTTTTTGCGTGGCGGGTGCGGGGCCGATGCCCATGGTGCGCGGCGGCACGCCAGCGGTGGCCATGCCGACCACGCGCGCCTTGGGAGTGAGTCCGTTTTGGGTGGCGCTGCTTTCGCTGGCCAGCAGCAGGGCGCAGGCGCCGTCGTTCACGCCGCTGGCGTTGCCGGCGGTCACGCTGCCGCCGGGCTTCACGATGGGCGGCAGGGTGGCGAGCGCCGCCAGCGAGGTCGCGCGCGGGTGTTCGTCGGTGTCCACCACGATGGCCTCGCCCCTTTTCTGCGCGATGCGCACCGGCGTGATCTCGCGCGCCAGGTGACCGGCCTGGATGGCAGCGAGCGCCCGGGTCTGGCTGGTCAGCGCCATGCTGTCCTGCGCCTCGCGCTCGATGCAGTATTCCGTGGCGAGGTTTTCGGCCGTCTCGGGCATGGAATCCACACCGTACTGCGCCTGCATCAGCGGGTTCACGAAGCGCCAGCCAATGGTGGTGTCGTACACGGCGGTGTTACGCGAAAACGCGCTCTCGGCCTTGGGCATCACAAACGGCGCGCGGCTCATGCTCTCCACACCACCGGCGATCATCAGCCCGGCTTCGCCGGCGCGGATGGCGCGCGCGGCCGTGCCCACCGCGTCGAGCCCGGAGCCGCACAGGCGGTTGATGGTGGCGCCGGGAACCGCCAGCGGCAGACCGGCGAGCAGGCTGGCCATGCGGGCCACGTTGCGGTTGTCTTCGCCGGCCTGGTTGGCGCAGCCATAGAGCACGTCGGTCACGGCCGCCCAGTCCACCCCGGGGTTGCGCTGCATCAGGGCGCGCAGGGGAATGGCGCCTAGGTCGTCGGTGCGCACGCTGGAGAGCGCGCCCCCGTAGCGGCCGAAGGGGGTGCGGATGGCATCACAAATGAAAGCGTGGCTCATGGCGGGGGTGCAGCGCTGGTTGAACAGGCGGGCGCGGCGCGTGCGCCGGCAAAAAATCCGAGCATACAGCCCGCACGCCGCATGCAAGCTGCTCTGCGGGCGGCTCGGGGTTCGGCCGGCTTCCTCGCACCTGCCGAGCTTGAGCGTGCCACTCGGTCCAGCGAGGCGTCAGACGCCCAGCTGGTCCCGCATCTGGTACCACAGCGCGCCCACCGCGGTGAAGGGCACGCGCAGCAGCCGCCCGCCGGGGAAGGGGTGGTGCGGCAGGCGCGCAAAGGCGCCGTAGCGGGTGGCATCGCCCTTGAGCGCTTCGGCCAGCACGCGCCCGATCAGGTGCGTGAAAGTGATGCCGTGGCCCGAGCAGCGTGCCCACCTGCGGCATGCGCGAGAGGGTCAGCAGGAAATTGCCGGTCCAGCCGAATTCGATGTCCACGTGTTTCAGCTGCGGGAAGGTTTTGACCATCTGCGGCCGAATCAGCGACTTCACCTCTTTCGGATCGCGCGCGCCGTAGACCACGCCACCGCCGTAAATCAGGCGCTTGTCGGCCGAGAGGCGGAAGTAGTCGAGCAGGAAATTGTTGTCTTCCACGCAGTGATCGGACGGCAGCAGCTCATCCGGTGGCGATCATCTGGGTGCCGCAGGGCATGGACTTGGCTGCCAGCGCCGGCTCCAGACCGCCGATGTAGGCGTTGCAGGCCACGATCACGTAGCGCGCGCGCACCTGGCCCTGCGCGGTGTGCACCGTGGCCGGATCGCCGCGTTCGATGCGCACCACCGCGCAGTTTTCATGGATGCGCCCGCCCAGGCTCTCCAGCGCCGCGGCCTCGCCCAGGGCCAGGTTCAGCGGGTGGAAGTGGCCGCCGGTGGGGTCCACCAGCAGGGCGCTGTAACGCTCGGTGTTGACCCACCGGCGCACATCGGTCGGGCTGTCAACCAGCGTGAGGCCCGGGTGGCCCCAGCGCTCCCAGAGCGCTTTCTGCGCCTTCAGGCTCTGGGCCTTGCGCGGGCTGATGGCGGCGAAGATGCCGCCATCCTTCAGGTCGCAGTCGATGCGGTAGCGGGCCACCCGCTCGCGAATGATCTTCGCGCCCTCGAACATCATGCGGGCCAGCGGCTCGGCCGCCT
>JFJP01042579.1_pt1 | contig 16144 bp, 15 predicted proteins | sample 431651 | NCBI WGS metagenome assembly JFJP01 (sample SAMN02602958, study PRJNA72255) | Microbial mat metagenome, whole genome shotgun sequencing project. | biome: fresh water; feature: sink hole; material: water; isolation source: purple microbial (photo- and chemosynthetic) mats found in... | reverse complement strand
GTTTACGCTTTTTAGCCACATAAACTTTAGCTAACTGAATGATACCTGCAGGAAGTTCGTCTCCAATAGTAACATTGTAACGTTTCCTTTTAGATACAGCTTCCAGTTCTTTATGCTTCATGATGTAATTGTTGATAAGAGCGAAAATCATGTCATTCTTATCTTTATCTGTCGTCCATTTGGTTGGATTTATCGTAAGGTAATCAATTTCCTGAAGTTGTTTTAACGTGAACTTGATTCCTTTGCCAATGATGTCACCACCATAATAATCCTTAACTCCCTGACTGGTTTTCCCATTCACAAGAGTAAATAATTTATCTTCCAGTTTGGCTCGTAATCCTGAAGCGTGACGATCAAATTCTTCATCGATAGAATCGAGAAGCGGTTTGGTGGCCATCTTGCCCTTTTTATCTTTTACTACCCGTGAGAATAGTTTTTTATCGATAATCGTTCCGTTCAATGAAGGAGAAGCTTTTAATGATGCATCTTTCACATCACCGGCTTTATCACCAAAAATTGCACGAAGAAGTTTTTCTTCCGGAGAAGGATCTGATTCACCTTTTGGAGTAATCTTTCCAATCAGGATATCACCAGGTTTCACAACTGCTCCAACACGGATTAATCCGTTTTCATCCAAATTTTTGGTAGCTTCTTCACTAACGTTTGGAATATCTGAAGTAAATTCTTCAACACCACGTTTAGTGTCACGAACTTCTAATGAATATTCATCAACATGTATAGAGGTAAAAACATCTTCCCTAACTACACGTTCAGAAATAACAATAGCATCCTCGTAGTTGTACCCCTGCCATGGCATGAATGCGACTTTCAAGTTACGTCCCAAAGCAAGTTCTCCCCCCTGAGTGGCATAACCTTCAGTTAATACCTGACCTTTTGTTACACGATCGCCTTTAAAAACTATCGGTTTCAGGTCAACAACAGTACCTTGATTGGTTTTTTGAAATTTAGAAATACGATAACTAACAATTTCAGGATCGAAGCTTACAAAACGTTCTTCCTCACTCTTATCGTAACGAATTTGAATTTCATCAGCATCTACAAATTCTACAACTCCGCTATCTTCTGCTACAATCAAAACACGAGAATCAATTGCTGCACGAGCTTCAAGACCAGTACCAACAATAGGAGCTTCAGGACGAAGCAAAGGTACTGCCTGACGCATCATGTTCGATCCCATCAATGCACGGTTAGCATCATCATGTTCAAGGAAAGTAATTAACGATGCAGCAACAGATGCAATCTGATTAGGACCTACGTCCATCATATTTACATCGGCTTTTGGTACAATCGGATAATCACCATCCAAACGTGATTTAACTCGTTGGTTAATAAAGTTTCCTTCATTATCAATTGGAGCATATCAGAAAGATCAACTTTACCATTTTCAACTCTACGGTAAGGAGTAGAAATGAAACCTAAATCAGTAACTTTAGCAAAGACACAAAGCGACGAAATCAATCCGATATTTGGTCCTTCAGGAGTTTCGATCGGACAAAGACGTCCATAATGTGTATAGTGAACGTCACGAACCTCGAATCCAGCTCTTTCACGGGAAAGACCACCTGGCCCTAATGCGGACATACGGCGTTTATGAGTCATCTCTGCCAATGGATTGGTTTGATCCATGAACTGCGATAAAGCATTTGTACCGAAGAAGGAGTTAATAACAGATGAAAGGGTTTTTGAATTGATCAGGTCGATTGGAGTGAATACCTCGTTATCACGGACATTCATTCTTTCACGAATAGTACGAGCCATACGAGCCAGGCCTACACCGAACTGATTATACATCTGTTCGCCAACTGTACGAACACGACGGTTACTTAAGTGGTCAATATCGTCAACATCAGTTTTCGAGTTAACTAGTTTGATCAGATATTTAATGATTTCAATAATATCTTCCTTCGTCAAGACCTGAACCCCCATTTCAATATTAAGGTTCAGCTTTTTATTGATCCTGTAACGGCCAACTTCTCCCAAATCATATCTTTTTTCTGAGAAGAAAAGTTTATCAATTACATCGCGGGCTGTAGCATCATCCGGCGGTTCAGCATTACGCAACTGACGGTAAATATGCAGTACAGCTTCTTTCTCAGAGTTACATGGATCTTTTTGAAGTGTATTGTATATAATTGCAAAATCCTGAAGATTCTGATCTTCCTTGTGCAATAAAATAGTTTTTGCACCAGAATCTACGATTTCGTCAATATGATCATTTTCTATTATGGTTTCGCGATCGATAACAACCTCGTTACGTTCGATGGATACCACTTCACCAGTATCTTCATCAACGAAATCTTCCACCCAGGTTTTAAGAACACGGGCGGCAAGTTTACGACCTACAATTTTCTTTAACCCAGATTTGGATACTTTAATTTCATCAGCAAGGTCGAAAATTTCAAGAATATCCTTGTCACTTTCAAAACCAATTGCACGAAGCAAAGTGGTTACTGGTAATTTTTTCTTACGATCGATATACGCAAACATGACACTATTAATGTCGGTAGCAAATTCGATCCATGATCCTTTAAAAGGAATAATCCTGGCTGAATAAAGTTTAGTACCGTTAGCATGCATACTCTGACCGAAGAACACTCCGGGAGAACGATGCAACTGTGAAACAACAACACGCTCAGCTCCGTTAATAACAAACGTACCTCTTGGGGTCATATACGGAACCGTACCTAAATAAACATCCTGAACTACAGTGTCGAAATCTTCATGTTCCGGATCGGTACAATACAATTTCAATTTAGCCTTTAACGGAACACTAAAGGTCAAACCGCGTTCGATACATTCATCAATAGAATAACGAGGCGGATCAACCGAATAGTCAACATATTCAAGAACGAAGTTATTTCGGGTATCGGTTATTGGGAAATTTTCCTCAAAGACTTTATATAATCCTTCATCTTTACGCTGATCGGGAGTTGTACCCAATTGGAAAAATTCAATGAAAGATTTTATCTGAACTTCCAAAAAGTCCGGATAATCAAAGACGGTTTTTGTCGAAGAAAAGCTAATCCTCTGGTTTTCAATTTTTACTGACATCTATCTATGTGAATTAATTGAACTTAAAAGATAAATATACAAAAAGGCATAGAACCCCACGAAAGTGAGGTTCTAAACCATATCAACCTAAAAATAAGGTCGTAAGACTTTTATTTAAGTTCAACTTCAGCTCCAGCTTCTTCTAATTGAGTTTTTAACGCTTCAGCTTCGTCTCTGGAAACTTTTTCTTTAACTGCTTTTGGAGCAGCATCAACTACTTCTTTAGCTTCTTTAAGACCAAGACCTGTTAACTCTTTAACCAATTTAACTACAGCCAATTTTGACTGACCAGCTGCTTTCAGAATAACATCGAATTCGGTTTGAACTTTTTCTTCTGCTTCTTCACCTGAAGCAGCAGGGCCAGCGGCCACAGCAACTGCAGCAGCAGCAGGTTCAATACCATATTCCGATTTTAAAATTCCGGCTAATTCATTTACTTCTTTTACAGTTAAGTTTACTAACTCTTCCGCAAGCTTTTTTAAATCTGCCATTTCGATAATAATTTTTAATATAATTTTATAACTAACTTTATTCTCTTTCTCCCAATGTCTTCAAAACCCCATGGATAATATTTCCACCAGACTGCAAACCTCCCAATACATTTTTCATTGGTGATTGCAACAATCCGATTAATTCGCCAAGAAGTTCATTTTTAGACTTAATAGATACCAATACATCCAATTGATTTTCTCCAACATAAACAGACTCCTGAACATAGGCGCCTTTTAATATAGGCATCTTGTTTTTCTTTTTGAAGTCTTTAATCAATTTTGCCGGAACATTAGCGTCATCACAAAACATGACGGATGTATTACCTTTTAGCACATCATAAAGTTCTTCAGCATTTTTATTCGATGCTTCCAAAGCTTTACGCAAGAGGGTATTCTTCACTACAACCAGTTCTACCTGCTGTTTATTACATAAACGTCTTAAATTGCTTGTTTTAGCAGCATTCAGACCTTCAATATCAGTCAGATAAAAATGAGTTGAGGAATTGATCTGTTCTGTAAGATTACCGATTATTTCGTATTTTTCTGATCTTTTCATATCATTTACTTTTCAGAGACAGACTTAGGTTCAACTTGTATTCCAGGACTCATAGTACTAGACACGAAAATACTTTTAACATAAGTACCTTTAGCAGCAGAAGGTTTCAGTTTAATTAACGTATTAACAAATTCTGTTGCATTCTCAACTAACTTCTGTGGGTCAAAAGAAACTTTACCTACAGATGTGTGAACAATACCAAATTTGTCAACCTTAAAGTCAATCTTACCAGCTTTTACTTCAGCAACAGCCTTTCCTATTTCCATTGTAACGGTACCACTTTTAGGGTTTGGCATCAAACCACGAGGACCTAAAATACGTCCAAGAGCACCAACTTTACCCATCACAGGTGGCATAGTAATAATCACATCTACATCAGTCCAACCTCCCTTTATTTTTTCAACAAAGTCATCGAGACCAACATAATCAGCTCCAGCATCTTTGGCTTCCTGTTCTTTATCAGGAGTAACCAGGGCCAACACACGTACTTCTTTACCAGTACCATGAGGTAAAGTAACCACGCCTCTAACCATCTGATTTGCTTTCCTTGGGTCAACACCAAGACGAACATCAATATCTACTGAAGCATCAAACTTCGTAAAGGTAATTTCCTTTACAAGAGAAGCAGCTTCTTTAAGAGTATGGATTTTCCCCTTTTCAAGTTTAGCCAGAGCAAGCTTTTTATTCTTTGTAATTCTGCCCATTTTAGTAATTTTTATTAGTTTGTAGATGGGCGTTCGCCTTCAATAGTGATACCCATACTTCTGGCAGTACCAGCTACCATGCTGATAGCTGCATCAAGTGTGAAACAGTTAAGGTCTTCCAATTTGATTTCAGCGATCGCCTTTACTTGTTCCCAGCTTACAGAGCCAACTTTGTTAACGTGTGGTTCTGCAGAACCTTTTTTCACCTTTGCAGCTTCGATAAGTTGCACGGCTACTGGGGGTTGTTTAATTACAAAATCAAACGATTTATCTGCATAAACAGTAATAACTACAGGTAACACTTTCCCTGGAAGGTCTTGTGTCCTGGCATTAAACTGTTTGCAAAATTGCATGATATTTACCCTAATCCAGCAATTTCTTTAGCCATAATAAAATCGATAAAAGATTTATTACTCCTTTTCTACTTGCATAAAGCTAAGCTCCAAAGGAGTTTTTCGTCCAAAAATTTTGACCATTACTTCAAGCTTCTTCTTTTCCTCATTGATTTTCTCAATAATTCCGTTGAAGCCGTTAAATGGCCCATCAATAACTTTCACAGTTTCTCCTACTACAAATGGAATATTCATTTCTTCGCCTGATTCAGCCATTTCATCAACCCGACCAAGGATCCGGTAAACTTCTGACTGTCTCATTGGAACTGGTTCTCCACTTTTTGTATCACCAAGGAAGCCGATGACGTTGGGTATACTTTTCAAAATGTGGGGAATCTCTCCAACCAGACAAGCTTCAACCAAAACATAACCAGGAAAGAAATTTCTCTCTTTACTGATTTTTTTTCCGTTACGAATCTGATAAACCTTTTCTGTAGGAATCAATACCTGTGAAACGTATTCCTGGAGACCAGCATTTGCAATCTCGTTTTCAATATATTCCTTGACTTTTTTTTCTTTTCCACCTATAGCCCGAAGAACATACCATTTTTTTACGTTTTCACTCATGTTGTGCTCCTAAAGGAATTAATAAAATAAACTGTACACAAAGTTCATAATGGTTTCAAAAGAGAAATCCATTACGAAAACTATTAGTGCTATGATTAAGGAAGCAACCATTACGATGAAAGCACTACTCTGTAATTCTTTTCGTGTAGGCCAGGAAACTTTATGAACAAGCTCATTATAAGCTTCTTCGAAATAAATTTTAAGTTTCATTTTTTTAATATAATATTATTTGAACGGATGGTAAGACTCGAACTTACTTTGAATATTTATAAAAACAAAACTCCCAACCGAGTAACATCCGTAAAAAATCCCGGACACAAAGTTCCGGGACTTTTTATCAGAATATATTGTTATAAATTAAGATACAATATCAGTTACCTGACCAGCACCTACAGTACGACCACCTTCGCGAATTGCGAAACGAAGACCGATACTTAGAGCAACTGGATAAATCAATTGTACTTCAATAGAAACGTTATCGCCAGGCATAACCATTTCGCGTCCTTCTGGTAAGCGGATTTCACCGGTTACATCAAGAGTACGGATATAGAATTGTGGACGATATTTATTGTGGAATGGAGTGTGACGTCCACCTTCTTCTTTTTTCAGGATGTAAACCTCTGCTTTGAAAGTTGTATGAGGAGTTACAGAACCCGGTTTAGCAAGAATTTGTCCACGTTTAATTTCTTTCTTATCAACACCACGCAACAACAATCCTACGTTGTCACCAGCCTGACCATCATCCAAAATTTTACGGAACATTTCAACACCAGTACATACAGTTTTACGACCTTCTGCACCTAGTCCAATTAATTGAAGTTCATCACCGGTATGAACAACACCAGTTTCAATACGACCTGTTGCAACAGTACCACGACCTGTGATCGAGAATACGTCTTCAACTGGCATAAGGAATGGTTTATCAACATCACGTGGAGGAAGTGGAATCCAAGTATCAACAGCATCCATTAATTCTAAAACTTTTTCTTCCCACTGAGGTTCACCATTCAGCGCACCAAGAGCAGAACCCATGATAACAGGAGCATTGTCTCCATCAAATTTGTAGAAGCTTAACAATTCACGAACTTCCATTTCAACAAGTTCAAGAATTTCAGGATCGTCAACCATATCCACTTTGTTCATGAAAACAACCAATCTTGGTACGTTTACCTGACGTGCCAAAAGGATGTGTTCACGAGTCTGAGGCATAGGACCATCAGTAGCAGCAACAACAATGATAGCACCGTCCATCTGAGCAGCACCAGTAACCATGTTCTTCACATAGTCGGCGTGTCCCGGACAGTCAACGTGAGCATAGTGACGAGTAGCAGTTTCGTACTCCACGTGCGCTGTGTTAATCGTGATACCGCGCTCTTTTTCTTCAGGAGCACTGTCGATAGATTCGAACGATTTAATTTCACAATACCCTTTTTTTGCCAATACCATAGTGATAGCAGCAGTCAAAGTAGTTTTGCCATGGTCAACGTGGCCAATTGTACCAATATTGACATGGTCTTTGTCCCTGTTAAATTTTGCTTTAGCCATAACTTGTAATAATTTTAAATTATCTTTTTAAACTTTCATCTGAGCTGAGGGCGAGAATTGAACTCGCGACCTCTTCCTTACCAAGGAAGCGCTCTACCCCTGAGCTACATCAGCAACTATTTTATTTGAGCGGGAGACGAGATTCAAACTCGCGACCCTTAGCTTGGAAGGCTAATGCTCTATCGACTGAGCTACTCCCGCAATTCAATTCCAAATTTTACGTTCTGCATTCCAGGTTGAACATTTAACATGGAATTTGAAACTTCGAACTTGTATTTTCTTTGTGGGGAGAGCAGGATTCGAACCTACGAAGACGTACTAAGAACTTTTATTTCAATGAGCCGAATCTCAGATTCGAACTGAGGACCCCGAGATTACAAATCACGTGCTCTGGCCAACTGAGCTAATTCGGCATACTTTACACCTCATGTCAAAAACCCCCTATAAACCACTAATTCCTGTTTACAGGGGATTTCCTTTTCTTCAAAATATCATCTAAATGTTACTTATCCGAAAAAGGTGTGCAAATGTATAAATATTTTATTGGAATTCACAAAAATCAACTAAATATTTCGACATTATTTGTCTTTTACCTTCTCCTTAAACTTGGTTAATTGACGACGGATGGCTTCAATTGCAAGGTCTACAGCCTCTTCAAAGGTGTCTGCTTGTTTTTCAGAAAAAAGATAATCGGATCCAGGAATGGAAAGTTTAATCTCTGCAATTTTATTATTTACTGTTTCTGGCTTCACAACCTTTAAAATTACTTCAGCACCAATAATACCCTCAAAATAGGTATCAAGTTTTGCTACTTTTTTATTTACAAAATCAGTCAGTTTCTGATCGGCTGCGAAATGGACAGTGTTTAACTGAATGTTCATAATTAATCCTCCTAATAATTTATGATCGTGGATGTGCTTGACTATATACTTTTTGAATTTTTTCTAACGAGGTATGAGTATAAATTTGTGTTGCAGAAAGATTTGAATGACCCAACATTTCTTTAACCGCATTTAAGTCGGCCCCTCTATTAAGAAGATGAGTAGCAAATGTGTGTCGCAGCACATGCGGACTTTTTTTATCTATTGTAGTAACCAAAGCAAGGTATTTATTAACAACCCGATAAATTAATTTCTCGTAAACCGGATCACCTGCAGATGTTAGCAATAATGAATTGACATGTTTTCCGAACAACAGTGTTCGTTCAGTCTTATATTGTTCAATCAGCAAATTTAAGCTTCGGGGGTAGGGAACAATTCGTTCTTTATTACGCTTACCCAACACTTTAAGCAGAAATTCTGATTGATAGATATCTGCATCTTTTAAATGCAACAATTCAGACAACCGAATTCCTGTTCCATACAATAGACTCAAGATTAACTTATCGCGAAGTGCCTCAAAGTCATTTCCAAAAAAACCATCATCCAACAAGTGGTTCAGATTTTTTTCTTCAACAAAATAAGGTAGTTTTTTACGAATCTTAGGTACAATAATATTTACCAGTTTATTCTCTTTAACTACCTCTAATCTCAATAAATATTTATAAAAAGACTTTAATGCAGATATCTTTTTATTTACAGTTCGGGCAGAAAGCCCGATATCCATCATAAAAACAACCCATTGACGGGCAACCTTATCATTTATTCCCTCAACATTAAAATCCCCGATCGTTTGGATAAAAAACTCTTCAAACTGATCGAGGTCTTTTTTATAGGCAACAGCAGTTAAATGCGAATACCTTTTTTCGTATTTCAGGTAATTAATAAATGATTCCTGATGGGACATGAGTAAATAATTTACATCTTATGCAGGAACCTGCTAGAAAATTCTAGTCGTCCTGGCGCAGCAAATTCTCAATATAAATAGCCTTTTTCACCTCAGCTCTTCTTTCTACTGACGGTTTGGTAAAAGCTTGCCTTTCACGCAACTCTTTTACAACACCTGTTTTTTCAAACTTTCTTTTAAATCTTTTCAGCGCTCTTTCGATATTTTCGCCTTCTTTTACTGGAATAACGATCATACTATTATAATTTTTCTAGTTAAAATTCGAGCCGCAAATTTATGAATTAAACCTTACCAATCAAATTTATACTGAAAAAATTAATTTTAAATCATTTGATTCTCTGATCCTCTTGATGTACAAAACGTTGAATATCTGTTTTTGTTCTATAAATATGGCTTTATTCTGTTGTATTGGTCTATGTTTAAAATCATACTATCAAGTAAAACGACTTTATCCCGAAAACTTCCATTTTTTGTACGATACTTCACAATCTGTTTTGCAAGTTCTTTTTGAAGGTATGGATGCTTTGACAATTCGTAAATATCCGCAAAATTGAGATCTATTTTCTTGATTTTCGATGGATCAATGGTAATTTTATCGGCGATAACCTGAATCGTTTGTTCGCTCATACCATAAACTTCGTTCAACTGATGAATGGAGTAAAATCCGCCTACCAAATCACGATATTTTACGATGCGTTTTGAAAGTTTATCGCCAATACCTGGCAATGATTTTAACTGGACTGAATCAGCAGAATTAAGTTCAATTCTGATCGTGTTTACAATAGGTGCGTTATAATCAGGAGTTTTTTCAACTTTTTCGATACGAATAAAGTTTGCCAGTTCTATCTTCTGATCATTCCGCAAACCCCATATCTTAAAGAAGTCCTCTTTACTTTGAAAAGTTCCGCCTTTACTTTGATATTTTCTGATTGTTGCTATTTGTTTCGTGGTTACGCCCAAAAGAACAAATTCGTCGTCAGTAGCTGTATTCGGATCAAAGTAAAATTTCTCAGCCTTTTCTTTACCTAAAACTGATGTGGACTCAGTATTATCAATCACCAGATAAGGTTCAACTCGCACAAAAACGTCGTCAGTCACCCCATAGATTTTTCTAAAATCAGATTTTGAAAACCATTTCCCTCCTTTATTTCTGAAACGCAGTAAATTCCGCTTTACTTGATCTGGCAAGTCAAGTTGATAAAGTTCGATGGAATCAATGGTGTTGGGATCAAATGGGAAAAGGGTTCCTTCTTCCTTGATTTGTTGATTGAGGGAATCATTAAACATTCCCAACTCATAACTGGCAGAATCGAGAAGCACCGAGTCTATTTTTCCCGGAGTTTCGAAATAGAAAATAACTTTATTCGCAATAGCCAAAAGGAAAATAAGGATGATTAGAATGGTAATTCCTTTGCGTTCATTTCTGCTAAAAGTAAAATAATCCTGAATAAATTGATTGAAGTTCATAAGGTGAAAAGGTTTTCCCTAATTTACTTCATTTTTCTGAAAATAAAAAACCCGGTCTATTCAACCGGGTTCAATAATAAGCCTAAATGGCTTACTATAAATTAGCTTCTATCGATGTTGTTCAAATCGCTACAAGCCACTTTTAATCTTTCAATCATGGTCTCCTGACCTTTGCGCAACCATACACGAGGATCATAATACTTCTTGTTTGGTTTGTCTTCGCCATCAGGATTTCCGATCTGACCTTGCAAATAGGCTCTATTCTGTGCTTCATATTTGCGAATACCGTCCCAGGTTGCCCATTGAGTGTCAGTATCAATATTCATTTTTACAACTCCATACGAAATCGCTTCGCGAATTTCTTCCAGCGTGGAACCTGAGCCCCCATGAAATACAAAATCAATTGGTTTTTCGCCTAATCCATGTTTAGCTGAAATAAATTTCTGAGAATTATCGAGAATTTTAGGTGTAAGCTTTACATTTCCTGGCTTATAGACACCATGCACATTGCCAAAAGAAGCAGCAATAGTAAAATTTGGACTGATCTGACTCAACTCTTCGTAGGCATAATTAACATCTTCAGGTTGCGTATAAAGCAATGAATTGTCCATACCGGTATTATCAACACCGTCTTCTTCACCACCGGTACAACCAAGTTCTATTTCTAAAGTCATACCAATTTTGCTCATTCGGGCAAGGTATTTCTTACAAATCTCAATATTCTCCTGAATTGGTTCTTCAGACAAATCGAGCATGTGCGAACTAAATAATGGCTTTCCGGTTTCAGCAAAGTGCTTTTCACCGGCGTCGAGTAAACCATCAATCCATGGCAATAATTTTTTAGCAGCATGGTCGGTATGCAAAACTACATGAATACCATATAATTCGGCTAACAAGTGAACCGATTTTGCTCCGACAATAGCTCCGGCAATTGGAGCTGACTGCCCATCGAGTTTCAAACCTTTACCTGCATAAAACTGCGCACCACCATTTGAAAATTGAATGATAACGGGCGAATTAACAAGCTTTGCAGCCTCCATTACCGCATTTACTGAGTCTGAACCAACCACATTTACTGCAGGCAACGCGAAATGTTCTTCTTTTGCAATTTTGAATACTTTTTGTAAATCTTCTCCGGAAACAACTCCGTATTTTACAACTTCTGAAATTTTTGTCATTTTATCTTTTTTTAGTTTGACGATTCGATAATTAACCAAACCATTTTCTGATTTCGATTATAACTCATCAGTAATCGGATTGTTCAATCAATTGTCCAAAAATACAATAACTATTTGATTATCTGAAACTAAAAAAGATATAATTTTTGAGAACAAACTTTTGCAAGAGCTATTTTTCCGATGGAAAAGACTATAAAAGCTACAGTTGATTGCAGTGTTAAGGATTTTTTAAGAGACCATTGCAAACCTCTTGATTGAACCAGCATTAAATGATTAATCATTAATATTGTATGCTTTTTTAAAAAAGTACCAAAAATCACTTACGTTAACCAATTTAAAAATCACAAAATGAGTACTAGTTATAAAGACTTAGGGCTTGTAAACACCAAAGAGATGTTTGCAAAAGCAGTTGCTGGCGGATATGCGATTCCTGCATATAACTTCAATAACCTCGAACAGCTTCAGGCTATTGTACAGGCATGTGTTGAAACTAAGTCACCTGTTATCCTTCAGGTATCTTCGGGTGCCCGTAAATATGCCAATGCCAACCTACTCCGCAACATGGCTAAAGGTGCTGTTGAATTTGCCAAAGAACTGGGATGCGAAATTCCAATCGCGCTTCATCTTGACCACGGTGACACATTTGAACTTTGCAAAGACTGTATCGATAGCGGCTTCTCTTCAGTAATGATTGATGGTTCGCACCACTCTTTCGAAGATAACATTGCTTTAACTAAAAAGGTCGTTGAATATGCTCATGCTCATGGCGTGACGGTTGAAGGCGAGCTTGGTGTTTTAGCCGGGGTAGAAGATGACGTGGTAGCTGAAAAATCACACTACACCAAACCTGAAGAAGTTATTGAATTTGTAACAAAAACTGGTTGCGATTCATTGGCTATCTCTATCGGAACTTCGCACGGAGCAAATAAATTCACTCCAGATCAGTGTACCCGTAATGCCAACGGTGTTTTAGTTCCACCACCACTTCGTTTCGACATTCTTGAAGAAATTGAAGCAAAACTTCCAGGATTCCCTATCGTATTACACGGATCTTCTTCTGTTCCACAGGAAGACGTTGACACCATCAACAAATTTGGCGGTGCATTGAAAGATTCAGTTGGTATTCCTGAAGAGCAACTTCGTAAAGCTGCAAAATCGGCAGTTTGCAAAATCAACATCGACTCTGACGGTCGTTTAGCTATGACTGCTGCTATTCGTCAGGTACTTGCTGAAAAGCCAGGAGAATTTGACCCACGTAAATACCTCGGACCTGCCCGCGATGCTTTGAAAGTACTTTACAAACACAAAAACGAAAACGTATTAGGTTCAGCCGGAAAAGCTTAATCTGAAGCATTAACGATAAATGAAGAGGGTAACTTAGGTTGTCCTCTTTTTTGTTTTAGAATGGATAACCAATTGCAAAGGATAGATTAAAATGTTCTCCCTTTATGGGATAATTGCCAGGAATAATCCGTTTTCCGGTAACAAGTGAAGGATCCCGCATCTTCATTCCCAAATCGAGCCGAAACAGAAAATAGGTAAAATCGAACCGCATACCAAAACCCGAACCAATAGCAATCTGCTTATAAAACTCATCTACTTTAAAAACAGCACCAGAACGGTTATCCTTGCTGTTGATTGCCCAAATATTTCCGGCATCCATAAATAAAGCTCCTTCCATTCTCCAAAATAACTTAAAGCGGTATTCCAGATTTGCTTCCAGTTTAATATCTGAGGATTGGTTGGGATAAGTGTCAACAGGAGCTTTGTATGAACCTGGTCCGAGCGACCTGACCTGCCATGCCCTGATACCGTTGGCTCCTCCTGTAAAATATTTCTTCTCGAAGGGCAAAACATCGAAGTTGCCATACGGAACACCAATCCCTATAAACGCACGACCAACAACCGAACTAAGTTTATCAATCATGTGACCATACCGATATTCAAAGTCGCCTTTCAAATATTGCGCAAAACGGGTATTAAATATCTCGTAAAACGAACTATTCTGGTTGGTAATAGAATCTAAAACAGTGGCCTTATCCTTATTGACCAATGCAGAATACAAACCAAAAAGATTTCCGGCAGACTCAAAATTGATTTTATAAAATTTATAGTCTTCCCGTTTGTTAATATTCTGGGTATTATACATCCAACTATAATTAGAGGCAAGAATAAGGTGATCGGTAAAACTGCTTTTTATATATAAATCCTTTATAGAATTAATAAATGCCGGATTCGGATTGTAAAGCCGAACATAGTTTAAGTCGATCAAATTCAATGTATGGAAATGAAAACTTGAAGTTTTCCAATTGTATCCATATTTAAGATTGGTAATTGTTCGGGTATAGTCAGGCCGTTTCTGGTAATTATACCCAACTGTAAATTTAGTTTCCGGAATTTGAAATGTAAACAATCGTTTACTTCTGATAAAACTCAAAAACTTTGGGATTGTCAAACTAGATTCAACACCAAATTCGCGGGTATTAAAATCGAAACTGCTGTTATCAATTAATGCCTGCTGTCGCTCCCTTGCTCCACGAATCTGTAAATCAAACACTTCGGCTCCTCTAAATACATTGCGATGCTGGAAATTCAGATTTCCGGCAACACCAAGGTTTCCCGATGAATTGGTACCTTCAATATCAACCGAAAAGTTTTGCCGGGGCAAAGGAGACAATTGCATTTTGCAATCCAATAACGGAACTGAATCATTGGTTAAAAAATCAGTTTCAGCAAAACTTATATTTATTAGCTTGAATTGCTTTAGCCTATTCAAGGCCCGATATGTTTTTTCAGCATTCTGTAAACTATAAAACGAGCTATCTTTCAACCTATTCAAATCGTAAAACAAAAAGGGTTTGTATTTCAATTTTCCAGCTGATGTGAAAATATAATTCTCAAAAACAAGTGTATCAACATCTTGCTCAGCCACACCGGTTGAAAGACCTGCTGATTTAAAGGTGGGATTTATCAGATAATTTCTGATTTTATATTTCTGGTGAGGAACAACATCGTTTTCATCATTTTTTAATAATGCATCATCAATATTTACAGTAAGGTCAACTTTATAATTATAAAAATTAGAATCAGCCTGAAAAGTGATAAAATCTTCAGAAAACTTATAAAATCCCTTGTCATTTAGAAATTTTGTGATTCTTTGCCTTTCTGCATTTAGTAAATCAAGATCGAAAATATCATTCGTTTTTATCAATCGGTTCACCGAGTCCTTGAGGATAATACGATGAAGGTTCCTATCCTTAATAGAATACGAATAATTTCGAATCCGATAAGGTTGTTTTGCACTGATATCGAATGTTAAATCCAGCTTCTTTCCCCTTTTATCAATTTTCAGAGAGTCATTAACTTCAGCGTTATAATACCCTTTATTCCTTAAATAGATCACTAATTGCCCTTTACTTCTTTGTGTTTGAAACTCATCATATAAAACCGGAGCCTCGCCAATTCGTTTAAGCCAATCGTTCTCTTTTTTACCTGATGATAAATTATACATTCCCAGGTGAAATTTAATCATCCCCAAAATCCGTAGGTTTTCCTTTTGCCTGATATGCGTTTTGAGCTCGTCACGCTTTAAATTTTTATCATCGACTTTAATCGAAATCTTGTTGAGTAAATATTTCCCTTCAGGCACAAATCTTGTTGAATTGCATGATCCAAATAGGAAGATGCAACCCAAAAGCAGGATTGAAAAAGAAGTGAAATAGTTGTTCCGAAAGAATAATGGCATCATTTTGAGTTTTTACAAAAATAAACAGAGCATTTGGTTCGCAAATCTTTCATCTGTTTATTTTTTTATTTTTATTGTCAGATGGAATTCGCCTGATTCGAAAATAATCATTTAGATTTGGCATTGGTGTAAATCAGGCTCATTTCAGACCTTTTTATTTTTACATTTTTAGAACGAAGATTCATAAGATATGTTGAGTAAAAACAAAATTAAACTAATCCAGTCACTTAACCGAAAGAAAAGCAGAGACGAATCCGGCCTTTTTCTGGTTGAAGGTAATAAAATGGTTGAAGAGGCACTTCGTTCCAGTTTTAGAATTGAAACTTTGATCTGTACTTCCGAATTTTTGAGGCTGTATCCGGAAATAGTTTTAAAAGCAAATGAATTGATTGAAACCAATTCTGATTCGATTCAGAAAGCGAGTTTACAGCAAAATCCTCAAGATGCGTTAGCCATTATAGCCCAACCAGTAATCATTAAACCTGAAACAGACCTACAAAAAGAGCTTATTCTGGCACTCGACTTTATTCAGGATCCAGGAAATTTGGGAACAATACTACGAATTGCTGACTGGTTTGGAATTAACACAATTATCTGTTCTGAAAATACGGTTGATGTATATAATCCGAAAGTTGTTCAAGC
>JFJP01012233.1_pt1 | contig 16146 bp, 11 predicted proteins | sample 431651 | NCBI WGS metagenome assembly JFJP01 (sample SAMN02602958, study PRJNA72255) | Microbial mat metagenome, whole genome shotgun sequencing project. | biome: fresh water; feature: sink hole; material: water; isolation source: purple microbial (photo- and chemosynthetic) mats found in... | reverse complement strand
TGCGCAAGCATTATATTCGCATTTTGTTGGGGGACCGTGTTTCGATGGAGATGTCTCCATATGATTTGACCCGTGCCCGAATTACCTTTCGTCAACGCAAGAACGCCTCTGCCCCTGTTGGGAATTAGTCCACTGATTGAGATAACAAAAGTCCTCCGTTTTCGCGGAGGACTTTTTGTTATTGTTGAGATTTTATGGTGCGTCCCTGAAAGAATTTAGAACGTTCATGTAGTTCGCCCGTTCAAATGCAGCAGGTTCCTTCACAGCTTTCTGGCTCATGCTTCCCTGCATTTGAATGATCGAAGTGTATTCCCGCTGCCTCATCCAAGTCTCCAATTCAGTAAGCAATGTCGGAATGGTCTGCTCATCGCCTTGTAGGAGGGCTGATGCCATCATGGTGACTTTCGCTCCTGACATCATGGCTTTGAGCACATCATTTGCTGTGTGCACGCCGCTCGTCAGGGCAAAATCCGCGTTGATTTTGCCTTGCAGGATCGAGATCCATCGCAAAGGAAGGCGCACCTCTGTGGATGTGCTCAGGTCAAGGCTGGGGACGATTTTTAGCTCATTTAGATCGAAATCCGGTTGATAGAATCGGTTGAACAGAACCAGGCCGTTGGCTCCGGCCTTGACAATCCTGCGCACAAAATTTGGTAATGCTGTGATATAGGGGCTGAGTTTGACAGCCAGCGGTATGCGGATGACAGATTTTACTTCCGCCACTAATTCCACCTGGGCATTCTCCAGCTCCTGGGACGTGAGGTCCGGGTCTGTTGGGATGTAGTACAAATTCAATTCCAACGCATCCGCGCCTGCATCCTGGATTTGTTTTGCGTAGTTTGTCCAACCGCCTTTTGAGACACCATTAAGGTTGCCGATGACGGGGATTTTGAGCGCTTTTTTCAATTCAGCTACTTGATTTAGATACTTCTCAGGACCGACCAAATATGCGTCGCTGTCGGGAAAATATGACATTGCCTCGGCAGATGAGTCCGTTCCTCGGCTAAGATAGTGATCTAGTTCAAGGCTTTCGTGGATGATCTGTTCCTCGAAGAGGGAGTGCATCACAATTGCCGAGACACCCGCTTCTTCCAGTTTGCGCGCCTTATCAATGTTTTTTGAAAAAGGAGAGGCAGAAACCACGAGAGGGTTTTTTAGATTCAAGCCAAGATAAGTGGTGGAAAGATCTGTCATGATTTTTTCTCCTCGGTTTCATTTGTATCGTAGTGCATCGATGCCATTTGGTGGTAGAGAGTCCAACGTGCCTTCGCATCGTGCTGGGCTTTCTTCATTAACTCTTCAGCGCGACTTTCATCTATTTGGGTAAGCATCTTATAGCGTGTTTCATTGTACGCGTATTGTGACATTGGGATGCTTGGTTCCTTTGATTCAATCACGAGCGGATTTTTTCCTTCTTCAGCAAGGCGTGGGTCGTAGCGGTACATGGGCCAGTGACCGGACTGTACAGCGAGTTTTTGTTGCTCAAGTCCCTTGGCGAGATCATAACCATGAGCGATACAGTGGCTGTATGCAATGATAAGCGAAGGTCCATCAAAAGCCTCAGCTTCGATTATTGCGCGCAGTGTTTGCTGATCATTGGCTCCCATTGCAATTTGTGCCACATAAACATAACCATACGACATTGCGATCAAACCGAGATCTTTCTTTCCTATGCCCTTGCCGCCCATTGCAAATTTGGCAACAGCCCCGCGTGGCGTGGCTTTGCTGGCTTGGCCGCCGGTGTTTGAATATACTTCTGTATCCAAAACCAGGATATTCACATTGCGACCTGAGGCAAGTACGTGATCGAGCCCGCCGTAGCCGATGTCATAAGCCCAACCGTCACCGCCCATGATCCAGACGGATTTCTTGACGAGACTATCTGCAATGCTGACCAGGTCTTTTGCTCTGGTGTCACTGGATTTCGAGAGTTTGTTCTTCAACTCTGCAACGCGTTCACGTTGCATCTGGATGCCTGTTTCATCACTTTGTTTTGCGTTCACCAGGGCATTTACTAATTCCGCGCCCAACTCTTTTTCAAAGCCCTTTACCAGTTCAAGTGCGTATTCGTTTTGTTTGTCAATTGTCAGCCGCATGCCCAATCCAAATTCGGCGTTATCTTCAAATAGCGAGTTCGACCACGCAGGGCCGCGTCCTTTTTCGTCCACAGCCCAGGGGGTAGTAGGAAGGTTGCCGCCATAAATGGATGAACATCCGGTTGCATTTGCAATGATTGACCGATCACCAAAAAGTTGGGAGACCAGTTTCACGTAAGGGGTTTCGCCGCATCCTGCACATGCACCGCTGAACTCGAACAAGGGGCGCAGTAATTGTGAATTCTTGATGGTGGAGGGATTGAATAATTTTCTATCCAGATCTGGAATGTTCATAAAGAAATCCCAGTTCTTTGTTTCAGTCTCGCGCAGTGCAGGCTGTGGAGCCATGTTGAGCGCCTTGCGTCCTGCCTGGCTCTTGTCTTTGGCTGGGCAGACCTCAACACACAATGTACAACCTGTGCAATCCTCAGGGGCTACTTGCACGGTGTAGGCAAAGCCCTGTGAGAATTCCTTGAACTTCGATGGCATGTGTTTGAATGTTTTAGGTGCATCGGCAAGAAGTTTTTCATCATATACTTTATGGCGGATGACTGCGTGCGGACAGACCATCACGCATTTGCCGCATTGAATGCAAAGATCAGCCTCCCAGACGGGAATATCGAGCGCAATATTGCGTTTTTCCCATTGAGTTGTGGCAAGCGGATATGAGCCATCCACAGGCATTGCAGAGACAGGCAAACTATCGCCGTCGAAGGAGATCATGGGTCCAAGTACGTTTTTGACGAAATCAGGAGCCCCATTGGGGACTGCTGATCTGCGCATCACCTTGGAGGTTACTTTTGCCGGGACTTTCACTTCGTGAAGATTCACAATAGTAGCATCCACTGCCTCGAAGTTTTTCTTCACTACAGCTTCACCACGTTTTCCATAGGTCTTTTCAATGGCGTGTTTGATTTCTTCAATGGCTTGTTCACGCGGAAGGACACCAGAGATGGCGAAGAACGCTGTTTGCATGATTGTGTTGACGCGTTGTCCCATGCCTGTCTTTTCTGCGACATCATAACCGTTGATCACGTAGAACTTAAGTTTCTTTTTGATGATCGCAGATTGCACTTCGTTCGGCAGAGTATCCCAAACTTCGTCTTTTCCATACATGCTGTTGAGTAGGAATACTGCGCCTTCCTTGGCATATTTCAAAATATCATAGCGTTCAAGGAAGTTGAACTGGTGACAGGCAACAAAGTTAGCCTGGTTTGCCTCAATCAAATAGGGGGATTGAATAACCTTTGGCCCAAAGCGCAGGTGGGAAATGGTCATCTGACCTGATTTCTTTGAGTCATACACAAAGTAACCTTGCGCATAGTTATCTGTTTCTTCGCCGATGATCTTGATGGAGTTCTTGTTTGCACCAACAGTACCATCAGAACCGAGGCCAAAGAATACGCAGCGTACTGTTTCAACAGGTTCAACCGAGAAGGAAGAATCCACATCTAGGCTGGTGTGGGTCACATCATCATTAATGCCGATCGTGAAGTGATTCTTTGGTTGTGCTTTCTTTAGTTCATCCAACGCGGCTTTGAACATCGCGGGGGTGAATTCTTTTGAGGAAAGCCCGTACCGTCCCCCAATTACTTTGATGTTCGATTTTTGACCTTCAGACAGGGCATTGACAATATCAAGATAGAGCGGCTCACCCATGGCGCCTGGTTCCTTGGTACGGTCGAGGACGGCAATATTTTTCACTGAAGCAGGCAGTGCTTTCATGAAATAATCCAGCGAGAATGGGCGGTACAAGCGGACTTTCAAAACACCGACTTTCTCGCCTTGTGCCACGAGATGGTTCACTGTCGCTTCGGCGGTGTCTGCACCCGATCCCATAACAATAACTACGCGTTCGGCTTCAGGATGGCCAACATAATCAAATAAGTTGTAATGTCTGCCTGTAAGTTTGGCAAACTCATCCATCATGGCCTGCACGATTCCTGGTGTGGCATCATAGTATGAGTTAACGGTTTCACGTGCCTGGAAGTAAACATCGGGATTTTGCGCAGTTCCGCGTAGGACGGGATGTTCAGGGTTAAGTGCTCTTGCTCGATGGGCGCGCACCAAGTCATCGTCAATCAGGGTGCGTAGTTCGTCATCTGTGATCTGGAATATCTTGGAGACTTCGTGTGAGGTTCTAAATCCATCAAAAAAATGCATGAAAGGCACGCGAGATTTGAGTGTGGACATTTGTGATATGGCGGCGAAGTCATGCGCTTCCTGCACCGATGCTGAGGAAAGCAAAGCCCAGCCTGTTTGGCGGACAGCCATCACATCCTGATGATCTCCGAAAATGGATAGTCCCTGTGCGGCAAGTGAGCGGGCAGCAACATGGAAGACCGTACTCGTAAGTTCACCGGCGATCTTGTACATATTGGGGATCATTAGCAGGAGACCCTGGGAGGCAGTGAATGTGGTGGTGAGGGCACCGGTTTGTAATGCACCATGCACCGCTCCAGCCGCGCCGCCCTCGGATTGCATTTCGATTACGGCGGGAACCGTCCCCCAAATATTTTTTTTGCCTTTGGCTGACCACTCATCTGCGAATTCGCCCATGTTTGAGGAGGGGGTGATGGGATAAATCGCAATCACCTCACTCAAACGATGTGCGACGGATGCTGTGGCTTCGTTGCCGTCAATGGTAACTACTGGTTTTTTCATTTTTACTTGCTCCTTTAAAAGCAGGGTTTTGATTTGGAAATTTTCTCAACTTACAAGTTTATCGCTCCCTGTGTGCATTGGTTAGTTATAAATGACCCGAATTTACCTGAAAGTTGTCATATATTGGACAAAAATTGTAGAAATAAGTTAACAGGTTATTTCAAATGCGATCTTACCAAGAGCAATGCCGCCAAAGACTTGGCGTCAGGCATTTTCCCCATTTCGGCCATTTGAATTGCCTCTGCGAAAGGAATGGTTTCCACGCTTAGAAATTCATCGGCATCTGCTGCGAGCGGGTCATGCCTTAATTCCTGCGCCAGATAGACATGCATGAATTCGGTTGAATATCCCGGCGCAAGATAAAAATCTCCGATCTTTTCGATCTTGTCTGCAGCAAAACCTGTTTCTTCACGGATTTCGCGTGCGGCGCAGACAGCAGGGTCTTCATTTTCTTCCAATGTTCCTGCAGGCAATTCAAGCAAGTCCATGCCAGTCGCATGACGGTACTGTCTCACAAAAATCAGGTTGCCGTCCTTATCCACAGGAACGATGACGACAGAGCCGCCGTGTTCGATAATGTCAAGTTTTGTTTCACCCCCATTGGGCGTTTTTAGGTGATCGCGGCGAATAAGGAATGCGCGACCTTTTAGTAGAGTTTCTGAACGAATTAATTCAAATGGCATGATGTTTTCCTTATGTCGATCACGGGCTTAAAATCACCTGATTTTTCGAACCGAGAACGGACTCCTTCAGATATAAAAAAAGCCCAAGCAATTTGCCTGGGCTTTTTGATTTCATGTTACGGTATTTGCAATTGCTGCCCGGTGGTCAATTTCGCCGAGCTTGCTATATTATTGGCAGATGCGATTGTGGCAGGATCGATATCGCCGAATTTGCAGGCTATGCTGTAAATGGTCTCATCTGAGGAGGAAACAGTGTAAGTGGTCGGGTGGGTGGCCAACATACGGGCGCCTGGGAAAGTTCCGCTTTGCGGGATGGTGAGGGTTAAGCCTGAATAATATAAATCAGGGCTTGTAAGTCCGCTTGCGCTAAGTAATGCATCCGGGTCTACATTGAAACGGCGGGCGATGCAGTAGGGGAACTCGCCATTTTGCAGTGTGTAACTTGAGGGGCGTACGCCAGCAGGGACGGGAGTGGCTGTTGGGCCGCTTGGCGTGGAGACTACTGCTGCAGGTGTGGTTGGCACTGCATTTGTAGGTGTACTTGGCGTACCGACCGTGGGAGAAACGACAGTTCCATCTTGTGGGGTGGTGATAACTGTCCCTTCCACAATCGCTTGTGGTGTGCCGCCATTTGCCACGGTTGTTTGAGCTACAGCGGTTTGTTTAGCGAACTCTTCGATCAGTTCCATTGGATTTTCAACCGAAGGGTATGGGGATACGAATAGTTCGGGTGGAATCACCGTTGGCGTTGCAGCAGGCGCCGAAGACAATGACTGGGTGCAGGCAGAAATTATTGTCGTTGACAAGATTAAAATGAAAACCGCCAGCAAACCACGTTGTTTGTTACTCATAGATTCTCCTCTTTCAATATATTCAAATTCGATGGTAGCACATGAACTTTAAAGCGTCAAGCCGTTATTGCGGTTTGCACTCAAATGTCAATAAGATCTGTTGGACCTCATTTTTGGTATCAAGAGGGCTTTGATTCTGGATTTTCCGCCAGGCAGCGCATACCCCACGGCGCACCCGTATATCCCCTTTAAGTGCGGTGTCAGAAAGTGCTTTTGCAGTCTTAAGATCGCCTGTCAATGCGTAGGCTTTGATGAAAACGAGCCATTCATTCGAGTCTGTTGGGTGGTAGCCAAGCGCTGCAGCTTCAGAGCCAAGCGAGATTACTTTTTGGTGGTCGCCTGTTTGTTGCGCGAGTTCAGCCTTTGTAAAATAATAACACCACTCGTGTGGAGGTTCCTGGAAGAACATGGGAGATGCGGCCGGAGTTGCATCTGTGATGATGCGTGACGGATTGGAAAGTGGAATGGCATCGGTTAGCACTGTGGGAAGCCTGGAGTAGGTTTCCATGTCGCCCTGGGATGGATCCAGAACACGCAGGCAGCCGCCTTTGGGCATATATATAACAACTGCCTGTGAAGTGTTCCCATAAAATGAGACAGTGCGATAATTGAATGTAACGGGTATGTTTGGTTCCAGAGCGGGTAGTGCTCCGCCGCCCACACGTTTTTCTGTGTAGAGCATAATAAAGGGAATATTGGAACGGGTGTAATTTGGTGCGTATGTCCAGTTGATTGGGGCGGTGAAGGAGGCGTCAGTTTCATAATCGATCGGCATTTGATGGGTAAGCAGGATGGTGTTGGGCTTTAATGCCGGCATGCGCCAGGCCATCTGCCAGTAGATATTGCGTTGGTTTTCCCAGTCGCGACGGAAAATATTGGCGTTGAAGAATTGCTGTCCAATACCGAGCGCAATGATCAAGGCAAAAATATGGGTCTTTATGCGACTGTTATTAAATAGTAGTTCAATTACGCCAAGCAGGAATAGACTCCCGCCGATCATCATGGAAATCATGAATCTGTCATATGAGGATTGCAAAGTAAGCGGGAGCCCTGCAGCAAGAGATGGCAGTCTGCCAAGTAAAATGCCGAGGATGCCGATGATAATTAGTGACGTGGAAAATCCCGTTTCCCTGTTATTTTCCTGTGGGTTTCTTTTCAAGTAAGATACGAAAAAGACAAAAGAAGCAGCAGCCAACCCAAGCGTTAGGAGCGAAGTGGGCATGGATAGAGACGTAAATGTAAGGATGATGACTTGAAACCAGACATAGAGACCTGCTTTCCAAATCGCATCCAGGGCACTTTGCAGGAATGTCAGCGATGTGATCGATTGTGTAGCGGTGATGGCGTAGGAGGCATACGCCCCAAATTTATAATAGTAGATGAGCCATGCTGCGTTGAGAATCCAGATGAGCAGGTAAGGGAACCATGTTTTGAGGGTTTTATTAAACCGCTCAAAGAATTTGCCTTCATAAACGGAAAATAAAAGGAGGAACCGCAGGCCTTCTATGCCGAAAAAATATTCAGTGGGAAAGATGCCGCAAATTTGAAGCAATAACGCGATGATAATATAGAGGGTGGGGCGTTCTGCTCGCAGGGATTTGAAGGTGAATCCAAAAGAGAGCAGATAGAATATGAAGGGAATAAGCTCCTGATTGATGTGGGTAAACGCAACCCAGTGCTGGCTATAGCCTGGAAAGACGAGCATAAAGAATGTTGCTACGAGTGCAAGCCGCGGGCGGTCTTGCCATGCCTGACTGAACATCCACCAGGCAGAAATACCAAGTATAAAACGAATGACCAGCGCGAAGATTTGCCAATACAACGGTATGGGTGGAACAAGGCTTGTGGTGAAATAAAAAATAGGACCTAAAAACGGGCGGAAAGGCGCAAAACTGGGATTAAAGTCGCCGGGACCAAGGAAACGCGCTGACCAGGCGAAAGGCCAATCATCCCAATAAAAGCCAGTGAATGGAACTAACAACCCATAGGCAACAAGAGTGGTAAAAGCGATAATTAATGGTACATACTTTTTAGACAGGCGAAGATTCATCATGGTGTTGGTAATTATAAGAGAGGATGCCTTCCATATTTGTTGGTTAAAAACATTTGATTCTATACCTTTTTACCAGTTTATGAAATTATAGGACAGGACGGTGTTTCCTACCAAACGAATTCGGTTGAATTTTTAATTGAATACCAAATATGTTGGTCATTAATAGCCTGTTTTGTGTCTACTCCGTACCATTAGTTAATGATATATTTATATCCTGTATTATGTATGTGGGTTTAAAATTTCCGTAATTTTATCTGAGCATTTTTGTAAAAATGCGAATGGTTTGAAAATCCATATTGATCAGTGGATAAAACCTTGAATGACGTAGATTTTTCCTCGTGGCAGAATCGAACGCTAAACTCAAGTTAAGGAAAGAGGAGATTAAAATGAATAAAAAATTTACGTTATTATTGCTTATTGCGATTTTATTACAGGCCTGTGGCGAAGTCACTCCAATATCGCCCATTGCGAATACATCAGAACCGGTAGCTGTTGCCAGTGAATCTGTTTTGGCAACATTGGAAAGCCTGCCCATACCGCAGCCGTCATTGGAGCCAACGCCAGAGGTCAAGCCAATTGTGCATGTCATGATACCATCCACAGGCACCAGCGATCGCGCAACTGCGCATGATAATGAAAACTCACTATTCTACGATACGAAAAAAGTTAAGACGGGGGATGAGTTTTATAAGAATCGATTTGAACGGCCTTTTACATCGGTTGACATGGCTTATTTGCCCGATCTGGATATTGTGAATTTTTCCATCACGAGTGATGAAAAATTCTTTTACATAAACATCTCGATGGTTGATTTTGATTCTGCTTCGCAATCCCTGACAGGTTTCTATGGTGTTGAGATTGACCGTAATGCAGATGGGCGTGCGGAGGTTTTATTGACAACCCATCCCCCATATACTGCCGAGTTTACAGCCGATAATGTTGCAGCTTACCTGGATGTCAACAGTGATGTGGGCGGCAACGTCATTAATCGCCCCGATGACTTTGGCAGCGATGGGTTTGAGAAAACTATTTTTGATTTGCGGCAGGGCCTTTATCCCAAAGGTAATCCTGACCTGGTATGGGTGCGTCAGACAACCGATCGTACCTTGCCCGCAATTGAAATTGCATTTGAAAGACAGATGTTCAAGGATGGGAAGGAAGCCTTTATGTGGAGTGTGCTGTCTAGCCACACCGCCATTGACCCCGCGAAGCTTTATTATCAGGACTATTTCACTGCTGAACAGGCCGGCGCTGCCAATACCGACGATCCGAATTATCCGATCAAAGACCTTGCTGCCATGGATAATACCTGTCGAGTGCCATTGGGCTTTCAGGCAATTGGAACCGAACCTCTAGGGTGTTATGTAAAAGGAAGAGATATTGAGGAGAAAGCCATGCCGTCACTTGATGGAGCTGACTCTACTTGTGCCCAATTTATTGAACTTTGTGCGAGTCTGGAGTAACCTTGCAGAGTGTAATGGAAAGCCTGGCGAATTTCGTCAGGCTTTTTTCATGGCTTGTATGTTTTGGATCGGAGTCTGGAGAATGAGGTCGCAGCCGGGCCATACAGCATCCACACCCGCCTCCATCGCACTGAAAACAGCATCAGCGACTGTGGCTGTATTTCCCCTATGGAGAGTCTCCACAGGGTCTATATTTCCAAACAGTAGTGTATTCTTTAATACCAACCTCGCGGTTGGAAGGTCAACAGTCTGGTCAACTGAAATGGCATCTGCACCGGTCTGACCCAGCAGGTGCAGTGACTTTGTCACGTTTCCGCACACGGATAGCACGCGCGGCTTGGGAAGTTTTTCGATTAGCAACTTTTCTGCAGGCAGGACAAACTGCTCATATTTGGCTGGGCCGATAAAAGCGGGCGATCCTCCCATATCGTGGATGGTGATAAAGTCTGCCCCAGCATCGCGGTAATTCACACCCACTTGGGCAAGCAGGGATGAAAGATGAAGGAGCGCCTCTATGATCGCGGTAGGTTCCTTTTTCATTTCGACGAACATTTTGCCTGCCTCCACCACGAGTAAAAGCAATGTATACGGACCTGGAATGACCCCGCTGATGACCGCGTCTTTCCCCACGTATTCTTTTAATTGTCTAATTGCATCGCAGACTAATTTTATTCTTCCCCTCTGGAAGATTTCTGTGCCTTTTGTGAATTCAGCGGTCAATTCTTTAACAGATCCAAACCCCGCTTTTCTTACCAGTGGGAATTCAAACTCCATGTTTTCGCGGAAGTTGATCTCTGCGCCAAGCGCCTCGGCCTCAACATACATATCCAATGGCAGGCTGGCTGAGGGGAATCTGCTCAATTTAAAAGTGCTTGCAGCTGCCTTTGCCATCTTCTGTGCATTTTTGTGGGTCTCGTGGAAAACCAGCCCTTCACTTTGTAAGCCTTCCGCTGTGACGTGAATCAACCCGCTGAATGCGGGCTTTGAGTCTATCTTTTTCCCAGATAATAATTCTAGTATCTTTTCACGCATGGTTTACCTTATAAAAAATTACGGATCACGAAACAACATATTTCATTCCCCGTAATCTGTTTCAGACTACAGATTATTGTTCTACTTAACTGCCTTCGCAATCGCTGCCACGTGCTCAGGGGTCGAGCCGCAGCATCCACCGACAATCTTCGCACCGAGGGCTACGAATTTCTTTGCAAAAACTGCCATGTCGTCGGGAGTCATGTCGTAGATGGCTTGTTCAGTTTGAATATCCATGCGTGGGACGCCGGCATTGGGCTTTGCCCACAATGGGAAATTCGGCACGGTATTCGCATATTCTGTGATAATTGCTTCCATATTTTCGAGGGTGGTGCCGCAATTTGCACCGATGACATTTGCACCCATTTCCGTGTAACGTTTCATCACGTCCTTCGGTTTGACACCCATCATGGAGCGGGTACCGCGGTCATAGCTAAATGAAATGATGATCGGCAGGGTGGTCGCGGATTTCGCGCCTTCAAATGCCGCAGTGGTCTCTTCGAATGCGAACATGGTTTCGATGACCAGCAAATCCACGCCGCCTTCTGCTAGGGCTTTGGCTTGTTCGGCAAAAGTAGCTTTGACTTCATCTGCTTCGAGTGGACCATAGGGCTTGATCAAGCCGCCGACGGGCCCCATCGAGCCAGCGACCAGTACGTCGCTCCGCCCTGCTGATGCCGCGGCTTTGCGCGCCAGTTCCACCGCGCGTATGTTCAATTCGGGAGCACGATTTTGGTATTTTGAATCCTTCATGCGCATCCGTGTGCCGCCGAAAGTACAGGTCAAAATAATATCCGAGCCTGCTTTAACGAACCTGCTTTCGAGCTCCATTAAAATTTCGGGATTGTCCAGGATTAAGTCCTCAGGAGCCTGCCCTGGCTTAAGGCCCATTTTTTGCAAGTTGGAACCAGTCGCTCCATCTGATACAAGAATTTCTCCGCTCTTTACTCGTTCAAGAAATTTATTCATTATTCACCTCTGGATGATGTGTAAGCGGAGCATTACTCCACTCCCCATGTATCGCCAATAAAATTATTTTGTTACGAATTTTTTTGCCAATGCATCTATCGTACGGTTGGGAATCAAATGTGCAATGTGAGTAAATGGTTCGCTCATGTGCGGGAAACTGGTCGCGAGCATGAATTGATTCTGGAACTCGGGATCGGTGGGAAGTTCAAACCGTTCCACTTTGCGTGTTATCAAGCCGATTTCGTTGCGTTTCTCCACGTTCAACAGGGCAATGCGTGCACCGTCACCCGCGGCATTTCCAACAGCGAAGACATGATCTAACTCGCAATCGGGGATTAGCCCGATCAGCATGGCCTTTTCTTTGTCAATATAACTTCCAAAGCCGCCTGCAAGAATGATTTTATCAGGAGATTGCAAACCGAAGCGCTTTAGTAATGTGCGCGCCGCAACGAATAACGCAGCCTTCGCCAGTTGGATCTGTCTGACATCCTGCTGGGTCATGGGAATGTCACGTCCGATGGATGTTTCATCTTCCCAGGCGATGATGTACTCCCAGCCGCTTGCACCCAAACGGATTCGGTTGGATTCCAATTTGGTTTGGAACTTGCCGCGAGAATCTACTATGCCTGTACGGAATAATTCTGCCACTCCATCAATGATGGCTGATCCGCAGATTCCCTTGACATGCCCCTTGAACCTGGTATGGTCTGAGTGCCATCCGTCCACGCCGATAACTTTATATCTTGGTTCCAGAGTCTTTTCATCTATTTCAATTCGTTCAATGGCACCAGGCGCCGCACGCATTCCATATTCCACGTGAGCGCCTTCGAGTGCGGGACCAGTGGGTGTGGATGTGCACAGCAGTCTATTGCGGTTTCCCAGTACCAGTTCCGCATTTGTACCAACGTCAATCAGCAGCCAGTTTTCATCCTGCTTATGGGGTTCCTCCGCGATGATCATGGCACTGGTATCAGCTCCAACAAATGAGGCGATGGTTGGCAGGATATGGATATTGCCTGATGGGTTGATTTGCAACCCCAGTTCGCGTGCTTTCACATCCACTGACTTATGGATCACAGGAACAAATGGCGCAAGTCCCAGGTCCTTTGGAGATAAATTCAACAAAAGATGATGCATGGTTGAATTGCCAACCAGAACCATCTCCAAAATATCCTCCACTTTTACATGCTCGTTGACGGGCTCAATGGCTGAATCGTTCCCATTTTCCCTGTCCTGCTGACTCCCCGATCCATTTTCGTTGATTTTCTTGTTAGCTGTCTTGACCGCCTGCTTCAATAATTTATTCAACGTGGCAATAATGGCTCTATGTAATTTTTCAAGCCCGTCTTTATGCTCGATGGTATATTGAATGCGTGACATTACATCTTCGCCATATACGATCTGTGGATTCATTTCTGATTCTGCCGCGAGAATTTCCCCTGTTCGCAAGTTGCACAAATACAAGGCAACCGTTGTCGAACCGATGTCCACTGCCGCGCCGTAACTATCTTCGTGATAGCCAGCCTGCACCTGGACAACTTCCTTATCCTGCCAGACCGAGACAGTAACCTTCCATTTTGCTTCACGCAGTGTGGCAGACATTGTCCGCATACAGGCATAGTCCACTGTGAAATCTGACCATTGGGGGAGATTCTCCTCGCCACTGCGGACAAGAGATATGGAAGTTCCCAGTCCTTTTGCAAGACGTTCCCAATCTGCAATTGGTCGTTCTAAATTGGGTGGCTCCATCAAGACCAAATATTTACGAATGGAAGGTTTGATCTCGATCTCACGTTGGGTTGCACTTTTGCGGATGATCTGCTTGTTGCCGCGGCTTTCCTCGGGAACATTGATCAACACATCTCCCTGTATCTTGCATTGACAGGAAAGGCGCACCTGTCCCACTTTCCAGCCTTTGCTCTTTAATAGATTGGGTCTGCGTTCAAAGTACGCGGTTTCTGCTGGAGTTATGGGGGAGACATTCTCGCGCCTTGAATCGATATTATATTTCTCGAAACGACCCTCTTCAATTAAAACCATACATTTTCCGCAAGTGCCGTTCTCGGCACAAATGGATTCGATTTCCACGCCCAGATCACGAGCGGCGGAGCGAATGGATTGACCTTCTTCCACTTGTCCGCGGCGACCCGAGGGCTGCAGGATGATATTGTGTTTATTTGTCATAATATTATGAACCATGAAGGTACGAATTTTTTCATCTTTTTTCCTTTGCGCCTTTATTTTTAATTGGTTGTGGGTCCTCGGCGTGGAATTTCTATCTTTGCAAACTTGGTTTCCAGTTCAGCAAGCAGCACATCAGCAACCTGTTCGGGGTCGCCATCGCGCTCGATCCACTCACTGCGTTTGTATTGTGCAGCATAGTCATCTGTTCCTGTCATTCCCATTGCCATTGCGTAAGCATCTATGGCATTTTGGATCCTTTGTGAAAGCTGCTTCTTGATCGTTTTTCCATCACCTTGAACAACAATGGAGGAGGGGATGTGTTTCCAATAAAAAATTCGATACTTTGTCATAAATTACCTCTCAAAATTTTGTGGGGAGATTTTACGGGAGGATTGATATTGGGTCAATGTGAAAACCAGATTTGCGGAAGCATACTTGAGAAGTTAACAGGAAGAAAGCTTCTGAACTACTGATTAACACCCCATCGCGCTGCCAGCCAGCCAGCCCGTCGTCCATGATGCCTGAAAATTAAACCCGCCGGTCACGCCATCAATGTCCAGTACTTCTCCCGCAAAGAACAGGTTATCTACAATGCGGCTTTGCATGGTTTTGAAATCAATTTCACTCAACTTCACACCGCCACAAGTGACGAATTCTTCCTTAAATATTCCTTTGCCTGTGACTTCAAATTGTCCCATTGTTAATTCTTCGGCAAGTTTTCTCATCTCCACTTTCGAAATATCTCCCCAGTTTTTGTCGCCGATGAATTGAGTCAACTGCTTCCATAACCTGACAGGGATCTGTGAGAACGCGGGTTGTGTCGAAATTTTCTTTCGCGAGTTTTCATGCCAGTTTTGGTTGTGCTTTAAAACTTCCAATGTGGAATCATGACGATAGTCCCCAAGCCAGTTGATAGTGATCTGGGCGCGGTATTTTTTGTCGAAGAGAATGCGTGCACCCCATGCAGAGAGCTTTAGCACAACTGGCCCGCTTAATCCCCAATGGGTGATGAGCAATGGCCCTCGCTGGGTGAGTAAATCCATTTTGAGAGTTACGTCTTCAATGGCTACACCTGCCAGTCCGTTTATCCTTTTGTCTTTCACGTTAAATGTAAATAATGAAGGTACGGGCTCTTCAATTGAATGCCCAAGTGTTTTCACCATCTCACGTGTTTTGGGATCGCTGCCTGTGGCTAATAATATTTTTTTTGTGTGGAGAGGGAAAACTTCCGCGCCTTCCCTAACCTCGAGGTCAAAACCACCTGTTTTTTTCTCGACCTTGAGCAGGGTTGCGCCTGTCTGTACTTTCACACCAGCAACGTTTGCAGACTCGCGCAGACAGTTTGCGACGGTATCAGATGAATCAGTGACTGGGAACATGCGGTTGTCTGCTTCGGTTTTCAACTTTACGCCGTGCTCAGCAAACCACTTGACCGTGTCTGCAGGCTGAAAGCGGGTGAATGCGCCATGCAATTCAACGCCGCCGCGCGGGTAAAAATTGACTAGCTGGGAGGAATCAAAGCAGGCGTGGGTCACGTTGCACCGTCCACCGCCAGAAATAAGGATCTTGCCTAGCGTCTGGCTGGATCTTTCGATAATCAATACTCGCAGGTTTGGATTTACTTCTTTGGCACGAATGGCTGCAAAGAATCCCGCTGGCCCCCCGCCCGCGATAATGACATCCCAATTGATTTGTGCTTGTTTCGACATGGTGAGATTATTGTACCGTATCATGGTTGCTCTCCAGCGCGTGACTCTTTAAAATAAGGAAAAAGAGCAGCTAAATGGGTTTGGCGATAGGCTGACAGCTGGTTCATAACATTAAATTACTGGGGATGAATCAGAAAAACTTTTTTGGTGCAGATAGAACTGACGTATATTGGGCAGAGGTAATGAAGTGGGCTCTGCAAATGGCTGTGGCTGACGTTGGGGATTAGCATAGGCGAATTCCACGGATTGCGATTGGGTGTTCATGACTTACCCGGGGAAGAAGATATCAAGTCCTGGTTGGACCCAATGAAATTAGGTCTCATTTATTTTCACAATTTGTATAAAGCCATATATGGCTATAGCAAAGTCGCTTGACAAGATTGGGTGTGTGTGGCGCTGGATAAGCAATTTTGGTCAAAATGCCATATTTCAATCTTCTATG
>JFJP01002776.1_pt1 | contig 16150 bp, 11 predicted proteins | sample 431651 | NCBI WGS metagenome assembly JFJP01 (sample SAMN02602958, study PRJNA72255) | Microbial mat metagenome, whole genome shotgun sequencing project. | biome: fresh water; feature: sink hole; material: water; isolation source: purple microbial (photo- and chemosynthetic) mats found in... | reverse complement strand
CAACAATGTTGAGACCCGCCAGCGGAGTGTTAGCCATTCAATGCGGCGAGAATTGCACCCGCACCTTGCTTGAGCAATTCATCAGCGATGGCATTACCTAGTTTTTCTGGCTCGGCCACGCTGCCTGTTTGTTCGGCACGCAACATTTTGCTGCCATCAGGGCTAGCCACAAAGCCACGCATACGCAATTTATCGCCCTGCACTTCAGCAAAGCCACCCAAAGGCACTTGGCAACTGCCTGCCAAAGCGCGGCTCATCGCTCGCTCGGCAAATACGCATGCTGCTGTTTCGGCATCATGCAACGGATGCAATAGCGCTTCTAGTTCCGGACGGTTTTCACGAATCTCGATACCCAGAGCGCCTTGGCCTACTGCTGGCAAGCTGTCTTCGCTGGAAATAAAAGCACGAATGCGATCGCCCAAGCCCAAGCGCTTTAATCCAGCTGCCGCCAAGATAATAGCGGCATATTGACCTTCATCTAGCTTGCGCAAACGGGTTTGCACATTTCCGCGCAAAGGCTCAATTTTTAGATGCGGGAAGCGCGCGCGCAACTGGCTCTCGCGGCGCAAGCTGGAAGTTCCCACAATACTGCCTGTGGGCAATCCTTCTAAGTTGGCATGATGATTGGACACAAATGCATCGCGTGGATCTTCGCGTTTGCCAATGCAAGCCAGCACAAAACCCTCCGGTAAATGCATAGGCACATCTTTGAGTGAATGCACAGCAATGTCAGCACTGCCGTTTTCAAGGGCCGTTTCTAGCTCCTTAACAAACAAACCCTTGCCGCCAATCTTAGAAAGTGTCACATCCAAAATTTGGTCGCCTTGGGTTGTCATGCCCAATATACTCACGTCCGTTTGTGGATATAATGCGCGCAGTCGATCTCGAATGTGTTCTGCCTGCCACATTGCCAAAGCACTTTCGCGAGATGCGATAACCAGTTTTTTTGGAGCGGCTGTCGTCTGAGCTACCTGATTCATTGGAATTTCCTGAGTATTTACTTGTTGATTTATTGCGGCGCATTCTAACATGAGCCTTAATTACTCGCGCTGACCCTATGCTGAAGAAGAACGTCATGAACCTGCTAAACACCCCTGCTGACCTATCGAGTAAAGATGTTCCGTTACGAGATGATATTCGCTTACTCGGCCGAATTCTTGGCGACACACTGCGCGAGCAAGAAGGCAAAGAGACTTTTAATTTAATTGAAAATGTGCGCCGTACTGCAGTGCGCTTTCGTAAAACACAAGATGATCGTGACCGCACACAACTTGAGGAAATTCTGGACGCCCTCTCACCCGATGAAACCTTGTTGGTTGTGCGCGCCTTCAGTTACTTCTCTCAGCTTTCAAATATCGCTGAAGACTTGCACCATAATCGTCGCCGTCGCGCTCATTTAAAAGCAGGCTCTCCACCGCAAGAAGGTAGTGTGCAGCTCGCTTTAGATCGCATTAAAGATAAAAATATCGATGCGGTGGCACTACAGGCTTTTTTTGATAAGGCGGTCATCTCACCCGTGCTCACCGCGCACCCAACCGAAGTGCAACGTAAAAGTATTTTAAATTGCCAACTCATCATTTCTAGTTTGTTAGCCGATCGTGATCGCCTCGATATGACGCCTGATGATCTGGCTGAGAATGAAGAGGCTTTGCATCGTTTCATTTTGATTTTGTGGCACACCCGCATGTTGCGCACCACCAAACTTACCGTGCAAGATGAAGTGAATAATGGCTTATCTTTTTATGACTACACATTCCTAAAAGAAATTCCAAAACTTTACGGCGGCCTAGAAAAACAAATCGAAGCACGATTTGGTGAACGTCTAAATTTACCGCCATTTTTGCGTGTCGGTAGTTGGATCGGTGGCGACCGTGATGGCAATCCTTTTGTCACTCACAAAGTCATGCTAGACGCCGCACAACGCCATTCGGCTACTGCGCTTGAATATTATTTGGCTGAAACTGAAGTGCTCAGCACTCGCCTTAGCCTCAGCAGCCGCTTAGTAGAGGTGAGCGCGGAGCTTGAAGAATTTGCCGCCAACTCTCCTGATAAAGCGGTCAGCCGTGAAGACGAGCCTTATCGCCGCGTTATGATTTCAATTTATTCGCGCTTAGTGGCAACAACTGAACGCCTTGGGCATCATGTTGGGCATTTGCATCCGGTTAGCAAATCGGTGGTTGGCTATGCCAATGCGGATGAATTTATTGCCGATCTTGATCTCGTCATTAATTCACTTCAACACCATCGCGCTACCTATTTAGCTCGTGGCCGCCTCGCCGACCTCCGTCGTGCTGCGCAAGTATTCGGCTTTCACTTGGCGCCTATCGACATGCGCCAACATAGCGCTATACATGAGCAAGTGGTCAGCTCTCTGCTACAAATTACCTACAGCTCACTCACTGAAAGTGAGCGTCGCGACGTATTGCTTAAAGCATTGCAAGCTGGAAAGCCGCTCGCTACGGAAATGGATAAATTTCCAGAGGTCGTACAGGGTGAATTAAATTTGATGAAAGCAGCTGCCGAAATTCATCAGCGCTTTGGTCGCGCAGCACTTCCCAACTACATTATTTCTAAAGCTGACGCCGTCAGTGATTTGCTTGAAGTTGCACTCATGGTTCAGCAAAGTGGCCTGCTCGAAATTGGCAAAACTCCTGAACTGCATGTCAATATCATTCCGCTATTTGAAACCATTGCTGATTTGCAAGGCTGCGGCCCCATCATGGATGACTTGTTCTCTATTCCGTTCTATCGCGAATTATTGAAGAGCCGGGGTAATACGCAAGAAGTTATGCTGGGTTATTCCGATAGTAACAAAGACGGTGGCTACCTCACTGCCAACTGGGAGCTTTACAAAGCAGAGCTGGTGCTAGTTAAAGTGTTCGAAAAACATGGTATCGAACTTCGCCTCTTCCACGGCCGTGGAGGCACAGTTGGACGCGGAGGCGGCCCTAGCTATCAAGCGATCTTGGCGCAACCGCCAGGTAGCGTGAATGGACAGATTCGTATCACCGAGCAGGGCGAAGTGATTTCAAGTAAATACTCCGACCCAGAAATTGGCCGTCGTAACTTGGAAATTTTGGTTGCCGCCACGCTTGAAGCCACACTTGTACATCATCATGGCGATGATTCCACCATGCCGGAGTTCCACCGTATCGTGGAATCCCTCAGTGCCGATGCTTTTAGCGCTTACCGCAAATTAGTGTATGAAACACCTGGTTTCACTGATTATTTCTTCGCAGCTACGCCGATTCGCGAAATTGCCGAGTTGAATATCGGTAGTCGCCCATCTTCTCGCAAAGCAATGGACAACATCGAAGATCTGCGGGCGATTCCGTGGGTGTTTAGTTGGAGTTTAAACCGTGCGATTTTACCTGGCTGGTTCGGCTTCGGTAGCGCCGCGAAAAATTTTGTTGAGCGCGAAGGTGATGCTGGTTTGAAACAACTTCAAGCAATGAATCAGAACTGGGCGTTCTTCCGTGGCCTGCTTTCTAACATGGACATGGTTCTTTCCAAAACTGATATGGGTATCGCCTCACGCTACGCTGAATTGGTGACCGACGAAGCCCTGCGCACCCGTATCTTCAGCGAAATCGAAGCGGAATGGGAACGTACTGTAGAGATGTTATTTGCCATCACGGGCGCCTCAACTTTGCTGGAAGAAAACCCAACATTGGCGCGCAGCTTAACTACTCGCACGCCTTACATTGACCCCCTTAATCACTTGCAGGTAGGGCTGTTGCAACGTCATCGCGATGGCGACGACAACGAAAAAGTTAAACGTGCGATTCATTTAACGATTAACGGCATTGCAGCGGGGTTAAGGAATAGTGGCTAACTATCGCAACTTACCGATTAAATTAATCTCTTAATAAAAGACAACGGCGCCTCTAAGCGCCGTTGTCTTTTTAACCACTATCTTACTTACGGAATCAACTCACGCCAAATTACTCTTTTACTTGTGAATCTTGGTGAGGTGCCGCCAAACTGCACATTCTCATTCAAGTCTGGCGTTGGGTCGACTGATGTTACAACACCCACTTTAGGTTGCCCGCCCACATACATTACATTCACACCGACGATAGTAGCGTCATATTTTTCAGAAGCTCTATTAGTTGATTTATCAACAGCGCCTCCCGTGAAGTAATCAAAATAATTTAGCCAACCATATCCTCCAGGAGAACAGACGGTATTTGAAGGAACAATTGAGGGAACAATTAAAGTGCCTTGAACTAATTTACTTTCAATATTTACACGCTCTCCGGAATCAGGCAAATCAACAAACCAGCCCCTTCCTGTATAAAAGTTCACCGTATTGTTAGTTACCAGACGTGTAGCGGTACCATCGGGATTGTTACTCAGTGTTTGCCTTACCAAATAATTTCTTGGGTTACTAAGTACGCCCGTCGCATTTGCATCTTTTATTGCATATATGCTTTGCGTTTGAGTAGTTGTAAGGTCACTCGTTTCTAAATATTTACCTGTGCCGATAAAGACCACTCTCTGTTCTGCAATTTTACCTAACGTAGGTGCGGTCATAATTGGCTGAGGAACTGTGCCTGCGCTATCAGAATATAACGCCGCAAACTTCATTACTTCTCCCGTACCGATCGTGGCTGTAGCCGTACTATTTATATCAAAGCGCCAAAGATTGCCCTGAAGGTCTCCTCCATACACATAACCTGCTTGGTTACCGGCTGGCACGTCATTCCAGCCAGCAATTTTTGCGAAGCCACTAGGGGTTGTAGTGCTTCCCACGCCTGTTGATATTTTGCTGATAATCGCACCGGTGCTTGCATTAAGTACATACAAATAACCTCTACCATCACCAGGACTCGTGTTGTTATATCCAGAGGCAACCAACACCACCCAAGTGCCATCCACCTTCCGCGTAATGATCGGTTGACCAAAACCGTAGCCCACAGCATCGTCTTGAACTTTCCCAATACCCGTTGTTGGAGTGAACTCCCACAGCAAAATCGGTGCTACAGGGTTGGTAATATCCAAAGCATAGTAACCTCGGCCACCTCCATTTAAACCCGCTACTAAAATAGTTCTCCATGATGCACTTGCCACGCCATCTGTTGCGCCGCCACAGTTCGAAGGGCAATAAATATCCGATGTAACCGGACTACCATTCACGAAGTTAGAGTGCGAAATCGCGTAGTTGCTATCTGCTAACTTCCACAAATTCTGCATAACCATGCTTGGCACATACGCCCAGCGCTCAATTCCCGTATCAGCAGCAAAGGCATGCATCATGCCGTCGTTAGCCCCCATGTACACTGAAGCAACACGGCTAGCTTGTGCAGTTTTATAGTCACTGTAGCCCGCATAAGGATAGCCAAACACTGGCGGCCCCATATAGGCAGGCTGTGACTCTAATGCATCCCCAAGTACTGCCTCACGGTAACGATACAAGCGGTTGTCCACTGCGTTAGAGGTGCGATCTTCGTAGCCGAATTGTCCACGCACAAAGTTGACTAAATTGGCGCCGGCTGCCGCAGTTCTTTGGGTTGTAGTAAGAGAGGACCATTGACTGAGCGTGCCTATTTGGCTTGCGCCAAAATAGCCTTGCTGGGTTGCGGTTAGATTGGCATAAGTAAAGTCAACCAGTGCGGTGCCGGTACTGTTGGCAGTCTTGATAGTCCGCGTATCACTTGCATCGGCAACCTTAGCATTCATAGTGCCGGTACAGGCGGTTGCCATTTGCACCTTGCAGTTGGTTCCTTCCAAGACCCCCTCAGTACATATTACCGAGTCTGGTGTCACACAGTTATAGACGGTCGTGTCACCAGTTGTTTCAGCAACTATTGAGCCCGGCGAGGCGCACGTGCTGGCTACGACATCTTGTATACACCAAGTCGCATTTTCACTGACCACACCTGTATCGGTATTAATACCACGAGATTCCAAGTTACCTTTCCAGGCCATCGTGGTGTAACTAGCAACATAGGCGTAGTTATTTCCAGCTACTGGGTTAAGAGTACTTGTCGCAGCAGCAGCAGCAGCACCTTTACGTGCATTAATACCTGCGAGTGCTTGAGCGAGACCGGAGGACAAGGAAGTTGGATCCTCAGCACTAAAGTAGGCACCACGGCCATTTACCGCTGCATGCCACAGGTCGTCAATATTTTTTAGAGAGTCCGAAGCGGGTATTGGCCAGTTGCAGGTGGTGCCCGCAGTTTGCCAGGTACACACTGACGCGCTGGCCGTACTACCAAGCTTTACAGCCACATAAGCACTGGTAGTTGCGGTATCACTTAAGTAACTAGCCGAATAAGGCATCTGCCCACTGGCACCCAGACCAAGAGTAAAGGTCGTCATGTGTTGCTGAGTGTTGTTATCTGTACTGCTTATGAACACATTATTCTGGCAAACGTCTTCCCCGCTTACCACTCCGGTGCAATTACCAAGTGTGCTGGTGCGAAGATCCGTCTGGTAATAATACATAGCAACGTCGGCCAAACTATCGCTACTACCGCCTGTACTGCCCGCAGTTGTTACTGCTGTACCCGCTACCCATGCCGTCGTGCTCGGTGCGGAAATTGTATCTTTATGAACGCAAGTAGTTTTATCGTCGGTGTACGGAGACTGATAAACCTTTGTGCCACTTACTGTGGCGGTACAGGTTTCAACCCCGCCCGTTACAGTACAACTTCTAGTTTCTGGCTTAATAACGATTCGCCTATAGTTGTTATTACAATTGCTGCCGCCGGAAATTTTAGTTCCTGTCTCGGAATAAGTATTCCGCGAGTAAGTGGTTGTTACGGACGTTCCTGCCTGTGCGCCGTCATACATTGGTCGGCCTGCTGTTCCATCTTGATTACCTACCGCAGTGCTTCCATCAAGGGTGTACCCATCATCTCCGTTCCAAAAGCCATCGGTAGAAAGAATGGTGAAATTCTGCTGACATGAATATTGAACTGGATCGGTAACTGATAGTTTGCCGGCATAATAACGACCCGCATCTGACAATGAGCGACGCAAAGGCGTACTGCCGCTAGTTGATATTGCATAGAGCGAGCTATACCAAGTGTCACGGTGAGTGCTTTCAAAAGTGTCTAAATAAACCACTGGTGCAGTTTGACTAATCTTCATCAGCCCAACTCGATACTTATTATCAAGTTCGCTAAACGCGATGCCAGCGGAACTCTTCATTGTGAGCATGCGTGTACGGTAATAACTGTACCAATTAGCAAAGTTGGTTCGCTCATCAGTACTGCCGGGGCCAGAGGTACTGCTTACAACAACTTTGGTATAACTGGTATCGGCGTAACAGGTTCCACGTACCGGCGTAGCGGGCGATGAACCCGTATATTTATAGTAATACGCCGGCTGGTCTGAACCGTCATTTCCCGTTCTAAATGCAGTTGAAAGATTTACCGTTGTTGTGCCGCCAAACCCATTTGTTTTGGCGGCAGTAAAACTAGAGTTCGAAAAATAAGTTTTATCGCTATTTATCGGCAATGCATAAGTCAGGTCTGGGTTGTAATACACCCCGTTGTAATAGTTATTACGGTAGCAAAATTTGCTGTCATTATTATCAACTGAATCAGGCATAAATGCCCAATCCATACTCCCCGAGTTGTCAATAATAAATAATAGATTGGGCTTCACCGTTGAGGTGGTAGATGTCGCCAGAGGGGAGGTTGCCAGCGCAACTGATGCGGCCTGCACTGGTGATGATGAGACCAGGTTTGCAACAAGCACGAACAGTAGTGGCAAATATCCAGATTTAGCGCGAATCGGAAAGTAATTTTTCATGCTTGCCTCCTAATAGACAAATGCTTGTACATAGCTGACCGTATTTTTCGGCCCCGTTGTTCTTGAAGTAATTCGTATTTGAGCCCGTTGTTATCTTGAAGCGCGCCGCTAAACAGACAATTTGCGGCACCGACCGCTTGATTTGCGTTTCGACACATGCGTTGAATTACGTAGCGAGTTGTATTACCACTAGCGTCTGGACTTGGCGTCACAAGGGTGCTATCAGCATCCGTCCATTGGATTCCTGTGCCATCAGTAAGGCTCAAGCCAAAGTTGACATTCGAATAGAAGCCGTTATTTCTCCAATCTCCCGTGTTGAGTCCGTTGACAGGGTCTGCGGCAGCGTTTGTACCGCCGCTGATATTTAATGGATGTGTGGTATCCAACAAAATATTTATATTGCTGTTCGCAGCATCAAGTGCTGCAAGCCACAGCACAGCGGCTTCAATTCCCGTGTCTCCAGAGCTTGTTGCTGATTGTTTAAACGAAAGATTTCCGGCGATCATCGTGCTTGTGTCCACTGAACGAATCAAGGCTACCGCAGCCAATGACATTGCCAACAATGCAATCAATGCAAAAAACAACACCACACCACGCTGTTTTACTGGCTGGGTTTGCAATCCACTCAATAGTGATCGACTTTTCATAGCGTGCCTCTAGACCAAACCATATTTCGTAAAGGAACAATAGTTTCAAATACACGGTAGCGGTAACAACCCCAATCTGCATCTGCCGTTAGATCAATTGTCGGCGCTGGTGATAACGCACTACCTTCCCACGCACACAAACCAGTTGGTGCGGCAGCAGTGGTTGAGCTACAAGCTGTTGTCGTTACGCATGTATTTGTAGCAGGATCTTTAGCTTCCTTTTTTTCATTGCGCGCCACAACTGCAATTCGCAATGCCTTAATTCGGTTACGGTTTGCAACTGAAGGCGCCGCCCAAGTACCACCCGTTGCATTAACCCACTGTGTTATTTGATTTGAATTCGCGACTGTTGAAATCCCGTATTGAGCTTGAAGATTAACAACGCCGACAACACTTGGAACACCGTTACGCTCTAGATTGCCGTTATTTACCGCGAAGGTTGTTGCGCTCCAATTGCCTAAACATGACAGGCTCGCGCCTGCAACAGCAACCGCTGTATTAGCGAGCGTGACTGTTGTCGTCCCACTGACTGCGCTTGCCGCCGAAAGCGCACATGTCCCACCATTCACAATTAGTGTTGTATCTCCGGCTTGGCAGCCAAGGTTGTTGGACACTGTGGCATCGTTTGCTGTAGGTGCGCCCATTGCAGTAATCGTTTCTGGGATACCCCCACCAAGTGAATTGCCGTAACGAACTACCAGCGTATCGCTTGTGCCATCGGTAATTGTTGCCGGAGTTAGCCGACTAAAGTTGGTCGCCGGCGAAGTATCTGCAGTACCATCTACTGTCACTGTGCTGCACTCAATCGCAGAATCTGCAACACTAGGCACGCCAGCGGGCATGAGTGGGAATCCAGCCAATTGCATTTCTCGAGTGATGTTATACATCGCAATACTGCCATTAGTTTGTGCATCTGCAGTGCCCGTCGTGGTTCTCTTCTGAGCTTCAAAAACACTGAAAACCTGCATGATTACTATCGTTGCCATCATACCGATTGCCAGGCCAACCATAATCTCGACTAAGGTAAAACCTGTTTGGATGATTTGTGTGTTTTTTCGGTTAGTCAGCATTGCCTTAACCCCCAGTTATATTTGCAATGGTGCTAAAACTATGCGGTGCCTCACCCGGTTGTTGCCAATTTACTGTTACCGTAAATTGAACTCCCGACTGAGCAGTCGTACGCGTTCCATTTGGCAATAAAGTAGAAATATCCGTATTGTTTTCTACATAGCCTACGTAACCGGTTCTTGTTGGATCGGGATCGGCCCATATTTGGCCAATTCTTTGTTGCGCGATGTTGCTAGCCTCGGTTCGAAATTTTGAATCGGCAACATTCTTAACCATACTGGCTTGCAGTCCGACAATGCCTAGCACGCCCATCGAAAAAATCAGGATTGCAATCATTGCTTCGAGTAATACAGCGCCTTGCTGCGTGCTCTTATTAACAAGATTTTTTGATTTATACATTTTAAATCCTTCAACACCCAGTTGGGCTTGTTGATGACACATTTGGATCGCACATTCTGACATTACCACCGATACCCACAGTGACTCGCATGTTTTTATTGCCACCTGCTGCTACGAAATCTAATTGTGTAATTGCAGCCGACCCGTCCGCGTTTGCAACGATCATCCCAAAATTATTGAAGGTTAAGGTCGTCGCGCCAATTGGTGTTACGGTCAAAGTTACGCTCTTTGAACCTTCGTTTGCCGATCGCGCTTCAACAGCTGATGCGGGAACGACTGTTGCAACCGACCATGAGCTATTCGTACCCAGTGTGAAAGCCACATTTGTATTTCTGGATACAGCCTCAGCTCTGGCTCTTTGCATTCCGTTTAAAACGGACTCAGCTGCATTACGAATTTCTGTATTTCTCATCCATGCTGTGAAATTTGGCATTGCAACAGCCGCCAATATACCCATGATGACAACACCCACCATCAACTCGGTAAGTGAAAATCCCGTTTGGGATTTTTTAGTTTTTTGCATTAGCATGAACCACCCTTGCTCGTTATCCAGCAATTAGCAGGAACAGTACCCCAGCCAGCTTTTAGACCTGTTGTTCGCTTTGTATTTGTTTCATTTATGGAGTACGCAAAATCCGCCATGCCACCCACGCCGCTTGCAGAAATTGTGTATGTAGAAATGGTTGCTGCAGGCGTATTGCAGTCATATGTAAAATTTGTAGTCGCGGCTGGGCATGTCCCACCAATGTAAGTTCGGTTATCTTGAAAATACTGCTCCATTTTCACTCGGCCATCAGATAAAGCCGCTGTTGCTTCGATCAATTTACCGCGTGTTACATAATCAGAGTAGGCTGGAACGGCGACCGCCGCCAAAATGCCAATGATGGCAACAACGACCATCAGTTCAATCAGCGTAAAACCTTTTTGCAATTTCATGGAGCTCTCCCATATTTAGTGATGCGAAAGTTAATGCCTAGCAAAATTTATGGCTAGGCAAAACAGATAAGTGGTTATTTTTACTGACTAACGTATTTACTCTAGTCTCAAAAGTCCAACGGATCAATATCCAATGACCAGCGAATTTTCTTAGCAGGAATGGTTTCGATCATGGGCCTCCACTCTCGTAAGAATTGTTGCAACGATCTGCGTGTGTCGCTTTGCACCAGTAGCTGTGCGCGAAAGTGATTCGCCCGTTTCGCCATGGTTGCAGCAACCACGCCATAAATCTCTACTGGCATTTTTAATCCTTTTGCCATTTCTCGCGCCTGTTTCAAGAAGACATAAACATCACTTTCTTGTCTATCTTCCGCACGTAGCAATACTTGAAAAACAAAAGGTGGAAAGCCTGCTTCTTCGCGTTCACTAAGTAACGTTTTCGCCCAAGCATCGTAGTCATGAGCTCGCAGCGCTTGAAACAATGGGTGATCTGGAAACGCCGTTTGTATTAACACTTCACCCGGTTTATCTGCACGGCCTGCTCGGCCTGATACCTGTGCCAGCTGAGCGAATAGTTTTTCTGAGGCCCTAAAATCCCCGCTATATAAAGCGCCATCGGGATTAAGTACTCCGACCAAAGTCATATTGGGGAAATCATGCCCCTTCGCTAAGATCTGTGTGCCCACCAAAATATCGACCTCATCGGCTTCAATTTGTTTACGCATAGCAGCCCAGCTACCTTTGTTGCGTGTGCTATCGCGATCCACACGCAGAATTCGTGCTTCGGGAAAATGCGCTTGCAGTGCTTCTTCGATACGTTGCGTACCTAAACCCACCGGTTGCAAATCGCTATTGCCACAGCTCGGGCAACCTTGCGGCACGCGCTCTTGATGGCCGCAATGATGGCAACGCAGGCGACGATCTTTCAAATGCAGCACTAATTTACCCGCGCAGTTTGAACACCCCGACAACCAGCCGCAGGCAGTACACATCAACACTGGTGCATAGCCGCGGCGGTTAATAAATATCAGGCTCTGCTCTTTGCGATGCAAACGCTCTGCCAGTGCCGCGAGCAGGATTGGGCTAATGCCATCCTGCATTGCTACATTAGCGGTATTGAGGCAACGGACTACTGGCAAAGCTGCTTGCTGATTAGCTCGCTGCGTGAGCTTCAATAATTGATAGCGCCCACTTTGTGCATTGTAATAACTTTCCAATGATGGCGTAGCTGAACCCAATACGATGTGTACACCGCGTTGATTAGCACGGAAGATTGCCACATCGCGCGCTGAGTAGCGCAGCCCATCTTGCTGTTTGTATGACGCATCATGTTCTTCATCCACCAAGATCAAACTAAGTTGCGGTAACGGCGTAAATACTGCGAGCCGAGTTCCCAAGATAATCCTCGCCTCGCCAGACTGCGCCTTGAGCCAATTTGTGGTGCGCTCGTTATCATTCATGCCACTGTGTAAGCTTACCAATTCAGTATCAGGGAAGCGGCTACGGAAGTAATTTTCGAGTTGCGGCGTGAGGTTAATCTCGGGCACCAAGAGCAACACTTGCCCTTGTTGCTGTAACGCTTCGTGCATGAGGTGCACATAGACTTCGGTTTTGCCACTACCAGTGATACCGTGTAATAAGAAGCATTTAAAACCAAAGTTTCCATTAGAACGTAAGTCGGACTTCAGTCCGACATGTCGGGTTGAAATCCGACCTACAGCCTCTTGTTGCTCAGCAGTTAGAGTGTGTGGATTGTTGAAGGTGTGAGCAAGTGCAAGTGGCTGTGCTGCTGCACAGGGTGCTACCCATCCCTCATCCATTAAGTTTTTTAGTTGTGACGCAGCACTACTGGATAGCACTTTTAGCTGTGCCATGTTCAGCTCTCTTGTACTTAGTGCCTGCAATAAACGTAGCTGCACTGCACGGCGCTTCGGAAACTCATTTAGGTCAAGCGCGCGCCCCGTAGCGGTTAAGGTATAGCTCCATTCTCGTTTGATTGTGACTGGTTCTGCCGCACGCAAGCGTGAAGGTAGCGCTGCCATTACTGTCAGCCCCAACGGATGGTGGTAATAGTCGCTACAGAAGCGTAGGAGCGTAAGCACCTCTTCAGTGAGAGGTGGCACGTCAGTTAATAATTGTGTGATCGGTTTCATGCGATCTAACGCAATATCAGACTTTTCAATAACCTCCATGATGATGCCGACCATTTGCTTGCGACCAAATGGCACGAGCACGCGCTGGCCAATTTGTGCAGGCAAATTTTCATCCACTAAGTAATCAAATAGTGTTGACAAAGGCACATCAAGCGCGATGCGAAGAATGGGCATGTTATTGAATTTTTCTCTGGTAATTTCTATGCAATTTCTCTAATCGACTTGATGTATATAGGATTTTTTTCTTATGCACAAAACCTGTGGATAACTATGTGCATAACCTCGCAACAAGCTTGCTAACTATCAACTATATATACGGTTTTTTCATTCGCTTAAAATATAGGCATTATGATAACCCAATAAAATCAATAAGTTGTCCTGCAAGAACAAAGGCCACCGGTTTTCCCCTGTGGCCTTTGTTGATTTCGTTGCTGTGTTTATAACATCAGCCCATGTCAAGTGTTTTTAGTGGTATTTTTTACTTAATTCATGCACCGCTGCAACCAATGCAGCAGCGTTGTCTGGATTGGTAAATTGCGAAATACCATGCCCTAAATTGAACACATGTCCGCTGCCGTAACCAAAGCTACTAAGCACTTTTTCAACTTCGCCGCGAATCACATCTGGCGTAGCAAATAGTACCGTTGGATCAATATTGCCTTGCAAGGCCACACGATCTCCCACTTTTTGACGTGCGATACCAATGTCCATTGTCCAATCCAGACCAACTGCATCAGAGCCAATTGCCGCAATACTCTCGATCCACAGACCACCACCTTTAGTAAACACGATGGATGGAATACGTACACCGTCCTTTTCTTTGATCAGACCGTCGACGATTCGCTGCATGTAAGCAAGCGAAAACTCGTGGTAGGCACCGTGCGATAGCGCTCCACCCCACGAGTCGAAGATCATTACAGCTTGCGCACCCGCTTCAATCTGGGCGTTCAAATAAGCAATCACCGATTGTGTAGTGACCTCCAAAATGTGGTGCATCAGCTTCGGCTCTTTATACATCAAGGTTTTTACCTTGGCGTAATCGTCGCTACTACCGCCCTCAACCATATAACAAGAGAGCGTCCACGGGCTGCCGGAGAAACCAATTAGCGGCACACGTCCATCTAGCGCTTTGCGAATTTGTGAAACGGCATCGGTTACATATTTCAAGTCTTTGCCGATATCAGGAACTTGCAAAGCTTTAATTGCCGCCTCATCGCACAGTGGGTTTTTAAACTTTGGGCCTTCGCCTTCGGAAAAATACAGCCCTAACCCCATGGCATCAGGTACGGTCAGAATATCGGAGAAGAGAATCGCAGCATCAAGTGGAAAACGATCCAAGGGTTGCAAAGTCACCTCGGTTGCCATGTCTGGGCTCTTACACAACTCTAAAAAACTACCAGCACGCTTGCGAGTAGCACAATACTCAGGCAGATAACGGCCCGCTTGTCGCATCATCCAGACAGGCGTGTATTCAGTCGGCTGGCGTAGCAAAGCACGCAAGAAAGTGTCGTTTTTTACTTTAAAATTCATGATTGCCTTTGAAAAAACTATCCGCAGATTTCACAGATTACTCAGATTAAAACCAAACAAAAATCTGCGTGAATCTGTGAAATCTGCGGACAAATGGTTTTATTTATCTTGGCAAAACCGACGAGCCCATCAGGAACTCATCCACGGCGCGTGCTGCCTGACGGCCTTCACGGATCGCCCACACCACCAGTGATTGCCCACGACGCATATCGCCCGCCGCAAATACTTTTTTGACATTGGTCTGGTAGCACTTGGCATCTTCAGTACTTGCCTTGGCATTGCCACGTGCATCTTTTTCTACGCCAAACGCATCTAACACTTGAGCTAATGGATTGGTAAAACCCATCGCCAAGAACACATAGTCTGCTTTCAACTCAAATTCGCTACCGGCAATTTCAACCATCTTGCCGTCTTTAAATTCGATGCGAACGGCTTTGATCGCTTTGAGCAAACCGTTTTCGCCGATAAATTCTTTAGTTGCAATCGCCCAATCACGCACGCAACCTTCATCGTGCGAACTAGAGGTGCGTAGCTTCATCGGCCAATACGGCCATGTCAGTGCTTTATTTTCTTGATCAGGCGCACGGGGCATCACTTCGATCTGTGTCACCGATTCTGCACCATGTCGGTTCGAGGTACCAACGCAGTCAGAACCGGTATCACCGCCACCAATCACCACAACATGCTTGCCGCTGACGTTGATAGGATTTTTACCGTCGCCCGCAACTTCTTTGTTTTGTGGAATTAAAAATTCTAGCGCGTAGTGCACGCCTTTGAGCTGACGTCCTGGCACCGGTAAATCACGCGGCTGTTCAGAGCCACCTGCCAAAATCACCGCATCAAACTCTTTTTGTAGCTCTTTTGGGCTGATAGTTTTCTTCGCATCATTGGCAATGGCTTTGTCTATCGCTTCTTTGCCGACAAACGTATTCGTCTGAAACTTGACGCCTTCAGCGGCCAACTGCGCCATACGCCAGTCGATTAAGCGTTTGTCTAACTTGAAATCTGGAATACCGTAACGCATCAAACCACCGATGCGGCTGTTTTTCTCAAACACCGTCACGGCATGGCCTACGCGTGCCAGCTGTTGCGCGGCAGCCAAGCCTGCAGGGCCTGAGCCTACTACTGCTACCTTCTTGCCCGTTTTCTTTTTTGCCGGCTGCGGCAATATCCAACCATTTTCTCCGCCCTTATCGATAATCGCATGCTCGATCGATTTAATGCCAACCGCATCATTATTGATATTAAGCGTGCAGGCTGCTTCACATGGGGCAGGGCAAATACGTCCGGTCACTTCGGGGAAATTGTTCGTCGAGTGCAACACATCCAGTGCTTGCTTCCAGTTGCCGCGATAAACTAAATCATTCCAGTCCGGAATAATGTTGTTCACTGGACAGCCATTGTTGCAAAAAGGAATGCCGCAATCCATGCAGCGTGCGCCTTGCTGCTTCGCTTCTGCATCACTCAAATGTGCAACAAACTCTTTGTAGTCTTTTAAGCGCGAGTCAACGGGTGCATAGCCTTCATTAACCCGTGCGAATTCGATAAAACCAGTTGGCTTACCCATTATGCGGCCTCCTTTTGCTGCGCCGCAATTTCTAGTAGCGCTCGGCGATATTCAGTCGGCATGACCTTCACAAACTTAGGAAGATA
>JFJP01041884.1_pt1 | contig 16154 bp, 15 predicted proteins | sample 431651 | NCBI WGS metagenome assembly JFJP01 (sample SAMN02602958, study PRJNA72255) | Microbial mat metagenome, whole genome shotgun sequencing project. | biome: fresh water; feature: sink hole; material: water; isolation source: purple microbial (photo- and chemosynthetic) mats found in... | reverse complement strand
TTGATTTCAAAAAATTTTCGTGCCCTTCGTGCCTTTCGTGGACAAATCCCCTCCAAGGACAAGAATGGGCGCGGTCTAAATGGTCACTTCTGAAATTCGCTTTCAAAAATTATCATTGATTATCAATGGGTTAAAAATAGAAAAATGCAATCTAATTTTGATTTCAAAGAAATTTCGTGCCCTTCGTGCCTTTCGTGGACAAATCCCCTCCAAGGACAAAAATGGGCGCGGTCTAAAAGGATCATTTCAAAATTCCCTTTCAAAAGTTTTCTTTGATTATCAATGGGTTACAAATAGAAAAATGCAATCTAATTTTGATTTCAAAAAAATTTCGTGCCCTTCGTGCCTTTCGTGGACAAATCCCCTCAAAGGACAAAAATGGGCGCGGCCTAAAAAGGTCATTTCTAAAATTCCCTTTCAAAAGTTTTCTTTGATTATCAATGGGTTACAAATAGAAAAAAGCAAATAATGGTTTTTATGCTGGACCCAATTATTGCTTAATACCAAGTTGTCGAAACTGGCGCCTGGGACACGTCCCCATCGAACGCGGCCGCGGGCATCAGAACAGCAGCTCCAGCAGCTCGGCCGGCGCGGCGGGCAGGGCGTGGCCGCGCAGGGCGGACAGGAGCTCCTCGGGCAGGTGGCGCAGGCCGCGGAGCGACTCGCCCAGGGCGGGCGGCAGGGCATGGCCGTCGTACCAGAGCGCGGCGGCCTCGACGCGGCCCTTGGCCACTTGCAGCTCGGCGCGGAAAGGCTTGCCCAGGAGCTCGGCCTCGCGCACGAAGCGGTAGCGGGGCGAGTAGCCCCAGACCCAGTCCCAGGTGGCGAACTTCTCGGCGCGGCGGCGCCCCACGTCGAGCCAGTGCTCGGCCGAGGGGCTCCAGGGCTGGGCGCCGGGCAGGCGGCTGGCCACGCCCTCGAGCAGCAGCCGGGCGAATCCGTCGGCGTCCAGGCCCGCGTGGCGGGGGCCGAGCCGCGGGGCGATGTTGGCCACCTGGCTGCGCACCGAGCGCACGGCCTTGTCCTCGAACTGGGCCTGGCCCGGGCGGATGGCCCGCTCCAGCAGGTCGAGGTCCGCAGAGAAGAGCAGAGTGCCGTGGTGCAGGACCCGCTGCTTGAAGACGTGCTCGGCGTTGCCCGAGATCTTCAGGCCGTCGAGCCGCAGGTCGTTGCGCGGGCCGATCGCCACGCGCAGGCCCAGATCCTGCTCCAGCACCTGGGCCACCGGGGCCAGGTGCTTGCGGAAATCGACCATGCGCCCGGCCTCGGCGTTCACCACGAAGGCGAAGTTCAGGTTGCCCAGGTCGTGGTAAACGGTGCCGCCGCCCGAGATGCGCCGGGCCACCTCAAGGCCCAGCGCCCGCGCCTCGCGCAGGTTCACCTCCGAGAAGGCGTTCTGGTGCTTGCCCACCACCACCGACGGGCGCGCCCGCCACAGAAGGAAGAAGTCGTCGGCATGGGCCCGGAGCAGGTGCTCTTCGAGGGCCAGGTTCTCGTGCGGGTCGTGGGTGGGCGAAATCAGGCAGCGCATCGGCATCGCGGGTCGGGATGGGTGTGCCCGCGAAGGTAAGATTCGCCGCCGAAAAAGCCGCCGCGCGTCCATTTCTCGGAAGTTGCGCTTTTTCTTCCGGAGCATTATCATTTCATTAGGATGGAGTTCTGCTCGGTTTGGGTACATTTGGGCAACCAAACTTTCATTTTTACCCAACAAACTACAACATGAAAAAGTTAGCAATCCGAATCCTGCCCCTTTTTGTCCTGGCCATTTTCATGACCGCGTGCCCGTACTCTTCCACCGTGCCCCTGAACGCCCCGAGCGAAAAGGTGGACCGCACCGCCAAGCTCACAGGCAAATGGACGGAGGAATCCGAGGACGAGAACCCGGTCTTCTACGAGTTCAAGAAGAGCGACGAGAACACCTACGAGGTCGTCAAAAACGAGTGGAACTCCACCGACGAGGTCTATGGCGCCACCAACTACGTCATGCACACCACCAGCATCGACGGCACCATCTTCCTGAACATGAAGGACGGCGAGACCTACTACTTCTACAAGCTCGAAATGGCCAGCGACGGCAAGTCGTTCAAGCTCTACGAGGTTACGGACAACATCGACGAGACCTTCAGCGTCTCCACCCAGATGTACGACTTCTTCAAGCGCTACAAAGACCTGAGCTTCTTCTACAACAGCGACGAGAAGACCTACACCAAAGAGTAGGCGATGCCCTCGGGCGAACTTTCCGCGGCCCGCTCCCCCTTTTCCGGGAGCGGGCCTTTTCGTTCTGGCCCACCTGCCGCTTTTTTTGTGTCGAGGCGGGAATATGAGCCGCCTTTCCTTTGTCCAAACCCCAAAAGCGAAAGCCCATGCCCAAAGCCCCCGAGCCGACCGACGACGACCTGCTGCGCGCCAGCCGCGAAGGCAGCCGCGAGGCTTTTGGCAAACTGGTGGAGCGCCACCAGCGCAGGGTCGCCGCGACCGTCAAGTCGATGCTCGGCGACACCGACGCGGCCCAGGACGTGGGCCAGGAGGTCTTCATCCGCTTCTTCCGCTCGCTGGACAGCTTCCGGGGCGACTCGAGCCTGCCGACCTATCTGACCCGCATCGCCATCAACCTGTCGCTCAACGAGATAAAGCGCCAGCGCCGCCGAGGCTTCTTCTTCAGCCGCGACGAGCCCGAGCAGCACCTCCAGACGCCCGACCCCTCGCACTCGGCCGAGAGCGACGACCGCCAGGCCCTGGTCCGGCAAGCCCTCCGCCAGCTCGACCCCAAGTTCCGCGCCGTGGTTACCCTCCGCCTCATCCAGGGCTACTCCACCAAGGAGACCGCCCAGATGCTCGACCTGCCCGAAGGCACGGTGCTCTCGCGGCTGGCCCGCGCCCAGAAGAAACTCGCCCTGATGCTCAAACCCCTGATCTGAAACAAGCCATGGAAAACCTCGACCTCCTACTGCTTGACCTGGCCGCCGGACGCCTGCCCGCCCCCGAGCGCGACGAGCTGCTCGCCCGCCTGGCCCGCGACCCCGCGCTCGCGGAACGCTACCGGCAGGCGCAGGCCCAGCACGCCCTGCTGCGGCCGCTCGCCGACGACAGCTTCGGGCCCTTCTTCGCCGCCAAGGTCCTCAACCGCCTCGAAGCCCAGGCCGAGCCCGACGACTGGGCCGCCTCGCTCCAGGCCATTTTCGCCCGCTTCGCCCTGCTGCCCGGGGCCCTGGCGCTCATGCTGCTGCTCTTCACCCTCGCGCAGACGGGCCTGGACCTCAACGGCTTCCTGGGCCTGGAGACCGGCCTCGAAGCCTTCTACAACGACGAAATCTACACCCTCGCGCCATGAACAACAAGCTCAAACCCATCTTGCTGCTCAGCCTGACCCTGCTGCTCGGGGCGGCCATTGGCTTCTTCGGGGCCGGATTCTGGCTGCGCGGCCGCGCCGCCCAGCGGCAAGCGCGGCCCGCGGACGGGCTGCAAGGCCACATCGAGCAGATCGTGCAGGCCCGGCCCGAGCAGCGCGAAGCCATCCGGCGGCAGGTCGAGCCTTTCAGCATCGGCATGGACAGCCTGCGCGCGACCCACCAGCGCCAGGTCAAAGAGCGCTTCGAGACGCTCTACGACTCGCTGGAGCCCGTGCTCGAGCCCCCGCAGCGCGAGCTGCTCCGCGCCCGCCTCGACCGCCTGCACCAAGGCCCCGGCCCGCGAGGCCCGCACGGCCCCGGACGCGGCCAAGGGCGAGGCCAAGGGCACGGGCAGGGACGCCACCGCTGAAAAATGGCTCGCCAAGGCATCGCCCCGCGGCTTGTGGCACGGGCATTGAGCCTTTGCCCGTGGCATAAGCCGCATTCCCAAAATACTTCCAACATGAAAAAGGCATTGTTTCTCCTGTTGATGCTGGCTCCGGCCGCTCTTTCCGCACAAAGCGTCTATTACAAGGGCAGCCGCGTGGGCGAGATCGAGTCCGACGGTGATGTCTATGTCGGCGGCTCGCGCGTGGGCGAGTTCGAGGAAGACGGCGACGTTTACATCCGCGGCTCACGCGTGGGCGAGATCGAGGACGATGGCGACGTTTACCGGAACGGCTCGCGGGTGGGTGAGATCGAGGACGATGGCGACGTTTACCTCAACGGCTCGCGGGTGGGCGAGGTCGAGGACGACGGCGACGTGTATTACAACGGCTCGCGGGTGGGCGAAGGCGACGGCATCCGCCGCGATTGGCTGGCCGGCTTCTTCTTTTTCTTCTTCTGGGACCTGGACTCGGGCAGTGCCCAGAAATGACCGGCAAGGAGCGGCCCATGAATCGGCTGCTCGGCCGCGAAAATGAGCTACCTTTCCCGCATCCAAACACAACCCCGACCATGAATCCGAACAGCTTCATCGCCAACGCGTACTGGGGCGCCGCCGCCATGGGCGCCTCCTGGGCGGCCAACGCCCTGGGCTTCCTGCTCGTCTTGCTCCTGTCCGCGGAATCGCCCCAGGATGGCCTCGGCCTGCTGGGCATGACCTTCGTCTTCGCGGCCCTGGCCTTCCTGTTCGCGGTGCTGCCCTTCGCGCGGCTGCTCGACCGGCTCTGCGTCGCGCTGGGGGCCGACTGGAAGTTCGCGCTGTTGATGTACCTCTACGCGGCCACGGTGCTGGACCTGATGCTGTTCGGCTTCATGGGCGGGGCCACCAGCCTCAAGGAGCTGGCCCTGGGCTTCGCGGCGTGGCTGGTGCAGTGGGGCGGGCTGCATGGCCTGCTCTGGGCGGTCTTATACGCTGGCTTGCGCCGCCGGTACCTCCGGGGCTTGGGCGCTTGAGCGCCGTGGCTTTAATTGGGAATTTTTAATTACGAATTACGAATTTTTAATTACGAATTACGAATTACGAATTACGAATTTTTAATTACGAATTACGAATTACGAATTATTAATTACGAATTGGGAATTACGAATTTTTAATTACGAGTTTTTAATTTTGGATAGGCCTTCGCGCTGTGCTTCTGGGCTGGGCTATCGTCCCGTCTGGGTGGCTTTGGTGTTAGGCGAATACCGCGAGGACAAACTTGGGCTGATGCGCAAATTCACAAATCAAGAATCTTTTTGTTCGATTTGATTTTTTCGATGAACTTGATTAAATTTGCGCATAATTTAAAATTAATGGTATGTTGATTGAGTTTTCAGTTTCAAACTATCGTTCTATCGGAGAGAATCAAGTGTTAAGCCTGGTTCCCTCCTTGAACCAAAAGGAGTACTCCGAGAACATCATCGCGAGAGGCAATTACAAAATACTGAATGCTGTTGGAGTTTATGGCAACAATGCCAGCGGAAAAAGCAACCTCCTTAACGCGTTTGAACTGTTGGACAAACTGCTGTACATTTCGGCACGATCAAGCTCAACGACCAAGCTACCCTACAAACCTTTTTTGTTGAGGGAAGGTTTTGGACAGAAACCCACAAAATTTGAGATTGTTTTTCTGGTTGAAAACAACAAATATCGATTGGGTATCGAGTACAACAGAACGAAAATATTGAAAGAATGGTTGTACCGCAAAGCGGTGGGTCGAGAGGTGATGCTATACGAGCGCGAGCAGGAAAAAATTCAAGTATCCTCCGGCTTCAATGGCTCGCCAAAGCTCATCGATGCCGCGGTTGAGGCCACACGAGACAACTCCCTGTTCCTTTCAACTTGCGACATGCTCAATTTAGCGGAGGCCAAAACACTGTTCAAGTGGTTCGACAAGCTCGCCTATGTCAATGGAATAGAAACCGAAAGGGAAGAAATTACCACCATCAGCCTGTGGAAAAACGAGAGATTCCAACCCAAAATCAAAGAGTACATCGGCTTGTTGAACCTGAGCATCAAAGATTTGCAGGTCGTCCTCGAAGACTTTGACGCCTCGAAGCTGCCCAAAGACCTGAGCCAGGGATTGAAAGACATGCTTGTTACGAATTTGGAAGGAAGCCAAGGGTTCAAAACGCTTAGCTCGCACCAGTTTTATGACGAATTGGGCCTCCCAACCCAAAGGGCTTTGCATTGGGATTTGGATGAACACGAATCGGAAGGAACAAAGAAAGCCTTCCACTTGAGTGGGCCTATCATCAAGACACTCTTGGAAGGTGGGGTTTTGATCATTGATGAGGCGGAAGCCAAGATGCACCCCCTGATGACCATCAACACGATCAATCTTTTCCTGAACGGAAAAACCAATCCCAACAACGCGCAAATCGTGTTCGCCACGCACGACACGAACCTCCTTTCCTACTGCAAATTGCGCCGAGACCAGATCAACTTTATCGAGAAGAACAGTTGGGAATCATCCGAGCTTTTCTCTCTTTCTGACTTCAAATATTTTGACAATGGAAATCCAACGGAAAGGCCTGATATCGACAAGGAGAAACGGTATTTTGAGGGCAGATACGGCGCGATTCCTGTCCTAGGGGAGTTTGCCAAAAAAATGGAGGAATGGTATGGCTAGAATCAAGTAAGATAAGCAAAACTCTTAAATTAGTTTAGCTTTTTTGCCCGAGCGCCGAGCTTTCCCGAATTTTTTGGAAGTGTGCATCGTGGTACAAATGGACAATAATTCGCTCGGCTTACCATTCAACCACAAAGAGCACAAAGTCTCTGTGAACTCCTTGGTAATCAAAAGAGAAACTTTTCATACTTGCGAATAATGTTAACTTGTTAAAAATTCAATTAGCACTTACTTGTTGAAACTCATCTTTTCCGGGCCCCGAAAGCACATTTGCGAAGCGCTCTGATTTTTCATCCACCACATTTTTCACCCCCAATAACAAAAACCTCCCCCGATGATTGTCGTGAAAACCATTTTGAAAGAAGTTCCTGGCAAGGGAATCGGCCTGTTCGCCGACCAGGACATCGCGGCCGGCCAAGCGGTCTGGCAATACGAGCCCGTCATTGACATCCTGGTCAAGAAGGCGGACGTGCCCGCGGGCGCCAAGGAGTTCTTCCGGGTCTATGGCGTGGACACGGGCGAGGACTTCATGATGCTGAACACCGACAACGCCCGGTTCATCAACCACTCCGACCGGCCCAACCTGCGGAGCCTGGGGCCTTTCGAGGCCAACATCGCCTCGCGCGACATCCGCGCGGGCGAGGAGCTGACCATCGACTACACCGAGATCGACGCGGTGGGCGTGGATTTCGAGAGCCTGCCGGACTGAGGTGAGCGTGGGGCGCGGCCCGGCGGCTATTCGTGCTCGATGAGCAGGCCCGCGGGCTTGTCCATGACCGAAATGGCGCGGGTCGCGGCTTGCGTTCGGCCGTCGTTGAAGGTGATTTCGAGCCTTACGGCGTAAGTGCCTGGCGCCCAGTAGCGATGCGTAGGGCTTCCAAGGCTCGAGGTCTGGCCGTCGCCGAAGTACCACAGGAGGCTGGCGACCTCGCTCTGCGGGCTGAACAGGAACTGGGCAGGGCTTCCCAGGCAGACGTCCTCGGCCAGGATGGAAAGCCCGGTGCTGAAACTGCCCGCCTTGAGGAAGACGGCCGAATCGAGGTCGTCGTCCATGAAATCGGCAATGGCGATCTTCAGGTGGTAGCTCGTGTTGGGCACGGTGGCCAGCTCGACGCGGATCAGCGTGGTCAGGCCATCGAAGGCGGTGTTCGCGCCGCCGGTGTTGTCGAAGTAGAACTCGCTGTTGGTCGTGTCGTTGACGTTGTTGATGGTGATGGGAATGGCCGAATTGGGCAGCAGCGCGATGTTTCGGGAAAGATAAAGCCCACCCGCGGGGTCTTGGCCGGTGACGAAAAACGCGAAAACATCGTTGAAAAGGCCCACGAACTCGGGATATTCCTCCGAAGCGAAGACGAACTCGAAGCTCATCCGGTCGCTCTGGGCCACGAAGTCGAACTCCAGGACGGCGGCGTCGAAGGTGGGGCCTCCCGTCAGGGCGTCGAGGTCGGCGTCGCCGGGGCCGGCCATCCCCTCGTCGGCTTCGGTCAGCGGGTCGTTGGGACCAATGGCCTCCACGGCCAATCCGGTGGACAAGATGACGCCTTCGCTGGGCAGTATGCCCGCCTGGCCCTGGGCGAAATGCCCCACCGAGCCAGGCTGGCCCACGTACACGGCATTCGTGATGGGCTGGGCGTCGGAGGCCATCAGCAGCGCGACCAGGCTGTTGATGTCCAAGGAGTTGTCGATGGTCAAGACCTGCGACGAGCCTCGGCCCGGCGCGAGGACCAGGGCAAGGACCCAGCAGGCGATCCAGTGTGGACGAGCGCGGAGCATGGCGGCCCTCGAGGGCAATGGTTCTGGTTTCATCGTGCGAAGGTACTCGCCCGGGCATCTGGCAGCAATAGCCCCAGGGGGCCAAGAGCGGCACCGGGGCTTGACCGAAAGCAGGAATTAGCGTATCTTCGCGGCGCAACCAACGACAAGACACGAGATGGCGAAATCCCTACTACGGTTTGACTGGGCCATGAAGAAGCTCCTGCGCCACAAGGCGAACTTCTCAATCCTCGAGGGCTTCCTGACCGAGCTCCTTGGCTTCGAGGTCACCATCGTCAGCATCCTCGAGAGCGAGGGCAACAAGGAGACGCGCGACGACAAGCACAACCGGGTGGACCTGCTGGCCAAGACCACCGAGGGGGAGCTCATGCTCGTCGAGGTCCAGAACGAGTCGCAGGTGGACTACTTCCAGCGCATGGTCTATGGGGCCGCGAAGCTCATCACCGAGCACATCCAGAAGGGCGGGCCCTATGCCCAGGTCAAGAGGGTCTATTCCATCAACATCGTCTATTTCGACCTCGGCCAGGGCACCGACTACGTCTATCGCTTCGACGGCAACTTCGTCGGCATCCACAACGGGGACGTCCTCCGGCCCACGCCCTCCCAGATGGCCGCCTTCAACATCGGGCACGTCCGGGACATCTTCCCCAAGTACTACGTCCTGAAGGTCAACAACTTCGACGACGTGGCCAAGGACACGCTCGACGAGTGGGTCTATTTCCTCAAGAACAGCGAGGTCGAGGAGGGGTTCAGCGCCAGGGGCCTGCGCGAGGCCGCCGATACGCTCCGGGAGAGCTTCGCCACCGACCAGGAGAGGCGGGCCTACGAGCGCTTCCGCGAGAACCGCTGGATTGAGCGGAGCGTCCTCGAGACGGCACTGATGGAAGGACGGGAGAAGATACGGCAGGAGGCCAGGCAGGAAGGAAGAGGAAGGAAGAGAAGAAGGAAGAGAAGAAGGAAGAGAAGAAGGAAGAGAAGAAGGAAGAGAAGAAGGAAGAGAAGAAGGAAGAGAAGAAGGAATGGAGAAACGGGACGTGGAGATTGTGCTGAACATGCGCCGGAAGGGCTTCGACGCGGCACAGATCGCGGACATGACCGGAATCGCCCTCAAGAAGGTCGAGGAAATCATCAGGCGCCACGCCTAGCTATGGCAACCAGGCCCAATCGCCCAGCGCTCGCGCCAGCAATCGTGGCCGACCCTTCAGCAAGGGATGCTGATTCGTTTTCCGCTCCCTGATTCGCGGTTTCATCTTTTTTCCGACTGCCAAGACGCGATGATAGCATCCAGGCGATGATCCGATCGCCAGACGCCAGATGGACAAATTGGCAAATTGCGCGTAGATTTGGCGATTGGAAACAACCGGATCGGGCCTGCGAAGCGACCTGTCGTTGCTTCTATGCGGCGGTTAGCACCCCAGGCTTCCGCACGCGAGCATCCGGCCGTATTGCCGAATCCACTCCTCATTTTGACATATCCCCAAACCAACCCAAGGAAAGATGAACTGGACAAAAAACAACAAACTCCCCATCATGGCGATACTGCTCTTTTCGGCAGGCTGCCAAGGACCTCAAGAGCCCATCGCCGAAGGTCCGCAGCCCCCCGTGGCCAACAAGGTCCCCCACGAGATGACCGAGCACGGCAACACCCGCGTCGATGACTACTTCTGGATGAACCAGCGCGACGCGCCCGAGGTGCTGGCCTACCTCGAGGCCGAGAACCAGTACACCGACACGGTGCTGGCCCACACCAAGGGCTTCCAGGAAAAGCTCTTCCAGGAAATCGTGGCCCGCTACCCGCAGCGCGACGAGTCTCCGGCCTACTTGCGCAACGGCTACTACCACTACAGCCGCTACGTCGAAGGAGGCGAGCATCCGGTCTTCTGCCGCAAGAAGGGCAGCCTGGACGCGCCCGAGGAAATCATCCTGGACGTCAACGAACTGGCCGAGGGGACGAGCTTCTGCGAGGTCGTCGGCCTGCGCGTCAGCCCCGACAACAAGATGCTGGCCTACGGCATCGACACGCTGAGCCGCCGGCAATACACCCTGCACTTCAAGAACCTGGAGACGGGCGAGACCCTCCAGGAGACCATCGAGAACACCGAGGGCGACGCCGTCTGGGCCAACGACAACCAGACCATCTTCTTCACGGTCAAGGATCCCACCACCTTGCGGCCCTTCCAGGCCATTCGCTACCGCCTGGGCAGCCCCGAGAAGACAGTGGTCTTCCAGGAAGATGACGAGACCTTCAACCTCTCGCTCCAGAAGAGCAAGTCGGGGCAATACGTCATGCTCATCAGCGGCTCCACGCTGACCACCGAGGTGCTGGCGCTCCGGGCCGACCAGCCCCAGGGCGAGTTCAAGCCCCTCCAGCCCCGCGAGCGCGGCCACGAGTACTACGCCGACCATGCCGGAGGCCAGTTCTTCATCATGACCAACTGGGAGGCCCAGAACTTCCGCCTGATGAAGACCCCCGAGAACGCCACCGGAAAGGCCAACTGGAATGAAATCGTGGCGCACGACCCCAACGCCCTGATCGAGACCTTCGAGCTGTTCGAGAAGTTCCTGGTCTATGACCAGCGCCGCGGCGGCAACACCCAATTGACCATCGTGCCCCACGACGGTGGCCCCACCAGCCAGATCCCCTTCTCGGAAGACGCCTACTCGGTGGGCATGGTCCAGAACGCCGAGCTGGCCAGCACGACCATCCGCTACGCCTACTCATCGCTGCGCACCCCGTCCTCCTACTTCGACTTCGACACCCAGACAGGCAAGACCACCCTGGTCAAGGAAGAGGAAGTCGTGGGCGGATACGACAAGGAGCAGTACGTTACCCAGCGCCTCATGGCCACGGCCGCCGACGGCACCCAGATTCCCATCTCGCTGGTCCACAAGAAAGGCATCGCCCTGGATGGCAGCAACCCCACGCTGCTCTACGGCTACGGCTCATACGGCTACACCATCGACCCATCGTTCCGCTCGTACCGCCTGAGCCTGCTCGACCGCGGCTTCGTCTTCGCCATCGCGCACGTGCGGGGCGGGCAGATGATGGGCCGCCAGTGGTACGAGGACGGCAAGCTGCTCAAGAAGATGAACACCTTCACGGACTTCATCGCCTGCGCCGAGCACCTGGTGGCCCAGAAATACACCAGCCCCGGAAAACTTTTCGCGCAAGGCGGCAGCGCCGGCGGACTGCTCATGGGCGCGGTGGCCAACCTCCGCCCGGACCTCTTCCACGGCATCCTGGCCGGCGTGCCCTTCGTGGACGTGGTAACGACCATGCTCGACGAGAGCATCCCCTTGACCACGGGCGAGTTCGACGAGTGGGGCAACCCCAAGGAAAAGGCCTACTACGACTACATGCTCTCCTATTCTCCCTACGACCAGGTCAAGGCCCAGAACTACCCGAACATGCTGGTAACCACGGGCTACCATGACTCGCAGGTGCAGTACTGGGAGCCCGCCAAGTGGGTGGCCAAGCTGCGCGCCATGAAGACCGACCAGAACCGCCTGCTCTTCCATTGCAACATGGACGCCGGGCACGGAGGAGCCTCCGGACGCTTCGAGGCCCATCGCGAGACGGCGCTCGAGTTCGCCTTCATGCTCGACCTGCTGGGCATCAAGGAATAAGTCCGCGAGGCGACATTCCGCGAGGCCGAGGCCGAAAGCAATGCTTTCGGCCTCGGTTTTCTTGCTCCATGCCAACAGCCACGACCGCCAAAAATTGTTAACTTTGTCCTTGGCCAAGACCATGTCCCACTCCAACCCCCAGTGATGAGCGAATATACCCTCTGCAAAAACGGACACTACTACCTCCGCAAGCTGGACAAATGCCCCTACTGCCCCCTGTCCGAGCAAGAAACCGCGCAAAACCCGCTCAAGAAGACCCAGGTGCTCGATTCCTCGGAAAACAGCCTCAAGCGCACGCAGGAGCTGGTCCCCGAGAACGACCTTCGCCGCACGCGCTTCCTGCCGTCCGAGCAGCCAATGGCCGAGCCGAGCCCGCAGCGCCGCCTGGTCGGGTGGCTGGTCAGCTTCAGCCAAAACCCGCAAGGGCAAGATTTCCGCCTGTTCGAGGGCAAGACCCGCGTCGGCTCAAGCCCATCGTGCGACTTGCGCCTCGAAGGGGCCGAGGTCTCGGGCCACCACCTGACCCTGCTCTTCCGCCGCAACGAGTTCCTGTTCAAGGACGAGCTGTCCACCAACGGCACCTTCCTCAACGGCAAGTTCGCCGAAGAGGGCCGCCTGCGCGACGGCGACCTCCTGCGCGTGGGCCAGCACGAGCTGCGCCTGCGCACCCTCGACGACAAGACCGGCACCGGCCTGGCGCCCGAAGACCCTGAAAGCCCAGCAATATAATCCACATCCAGCTCCGCGAGGAGCGAACCTTTCCTCAAGCGATGGACGCCAACCTGCAATTCGGCAACTGCACCCACCCCGGAGTCGTGCGAAGCCAGAACCAAGACTATTTCGGTTTTTTCGAGACGCCCAACGGCAGGCTCTTCGTGGTCTGCGATGGCATGGGCGGGCACGTCGGGGGCGAGACCGCCTCGCACGTGGCCGTCAACGCCCTGCGCGACTTCCTGTGCCAGAAAACCGTGGAGGACCCCGAGCTGGCCCTGCGCGAGGCCCTGGAGTTCGCCAACCAGCAGCTCCTGGGCGTGGTCGAGGACCGTCCGGAGCTCAAGGGCATGGGCACGACGGCCATCCTGCTGCTGGAACGGCAGGGCAGGCTCTACATGGCCAACGTCGGAGACAGCCGCCTCTACGTCTCCACCTCCGGCGAGCTGCGCCAGCTCAGCCGAGACCACTCGCTCGTGCAGCGCTTGCTCGACCAGAAGCTCATCACGCCCGAGCAGGCCGCCGACCATCCCAAGCGCAACGTCATCACCAGCGCCCTGGGCGTGGGCGAGCTGACCATCGACACCCGCGAGATCAGCGCCGAGAACAGCCCCGACGCCATTTTCATGCTCTGCTCCGACGGCCTCAGCAACATGGTGGCCGACAAGGAGATGCAGCGCATGGTACGACAGCCTCGCCCTTTGCAGCAACTGGCCGAGCAACTGGTGGACAAGGCCAACGAGCTCGGCGGAACCGACAACATCTCCGTGCAGCTCGTCCGGTTCGCGCCGGTCAGCATCCTCCTGCGGGGGCAGGAGCTCCTCCGGCACAAGTGGGCCAAGGGCGGAATCGCGCTCGCGGGACTTCTCTTGCTGGTCGGCATCCTATCCATCGCCAAAAGCCCGGCCTACGTCCCCGTGCCCAACGTGGACACCCTCAGCCGAAGCCTCCTGGCCGACTCGCTTCCCCAGCGCGTCGATGGCAAGGACTCTTTCGAGATTTTGCCCGTCCTGGCCGACTACCGCCTGGGCCGAGGAGAGGAAATCCAGGACGTGCTCGACCGTTTCGGCATCACCCGCATGGACTTCAGCGCCCACAACATGCACGTCCGCCCCGACCAGGCCGGCAACGGCGACCTGGTCCGCGTGCCCGTGCTGGCCCTGCACGTTTGCCAAGGCGGCGAATCGCTGGCCAGCCTGGCCCAGGCCTACGGATGCCCGCTCGAACGGCTCCAGCGCGCCAACCCCGACGCCCAGGAGCCGCTGGAGGCCCGCGCCGTCGTCTTCGTGCCCATGCCCTGATAACAGACCCCCAAAAGCAACTGCCTGCCCCACAACGCGCGATGGTCGGAAAACTGGTCAACCAATACAAGATCGTCAAGCTCATTGGCGAGGGCGGCATGGGCAACGTCTATCTGGCCGAGCACGCCACGCTGGCGCGGCCCGTGGCCATCAAGGCCCTGCACCGCGCCCACATCGAGAACGCCTCCGTCCGGGCCCGCTTCCGCAACGAGGCCGCGACGCTGGCGCAGCTCAAGCATCCCGGCATCGTCAGCCTCTTCGACTACGTTGAGCAGGACGACGGCGTCTTCCTGATCATGGAATATGTCGAGGGAACGCCCCTGGACCGCTACGTCCAGCGGGTGAGCGGCCCTTTGCCCGAGCAGAAGGTCGTGGACATGATGCGCCAGATCCTGCGCGCCGTGGCCTATGCCCACCACCGGGGCGTCATCCACCGCGACCTCAAGCCTTCCAACATCATGGTGACGCCCGAGCTCGAGCTCAAGATCCTCGATTTCGGCATCGCCAAGGTCATTGGGCAAGCCGAGCAGCGGCTGACCCAGACCGGCAGCAAGGTCGGCACGGTCTTCTACATGAGCCCCGAGCAGGTGCGCAACCAGCCCATCGACATCCGCACCGACATCTACTCGCTGGGCGTGACGCTTTTCGAGATGATGGCCGGGCGCAGCCCCTACGAGGAGCTCAACTCCGAGTACGATGTCTATGAGCGCATCGTCAAACATCCCCTGCCGCGGGCGCAGGCCTACTACCCGCCCGCCTCGGAGCGGCTCCAGCGCGTGGTGGACAAGGCCACGGCCAAGGATCCCCGCGACCGCTTCGCCAGTTGCGCCGCCTTCGAGGAGGCCCTGCTCGAGCCCGACCCAGGGCCGCGCATGGCCCACATCACCGACCACGGGCTGACCGTGGCCCGCGGCCAGCGCCGCCGCCTAGGGCGATGGGCCTGGGCCATTGGCGCGCTCGTGCTCGTGGTGGCGGCCGGCGCCGGCCTGTGGCTGCGCTTCAAGCCCCGCCCCTACTTCGTGGCCGCGCATCGGCTGGTGGCGCGCCAGCAGCCCGATCCGGCCGCGCCCGCCGTCTGGCAGGCCGACTTCGGCGCGCTGCTGCTGCTGAGGGCCGACGCCCAGCCCGACGCCCAAGGCTGGGTGCTGGCCCGCCTGGGCGAGGGCGGCCGCGGCCAGGAGGCCTTCGTCCCCAGCGACGCCCTGGCCTCGCCCGAGGAGCTCGCGCTCTTCAAGCAGATCTTCGGCGAGTTCAACTTCTCGTCGGCCCTGCCCCTGGGCCAGAAGCGCGCGCTGGTCGAGCATTTCCGCCTGCGGGGCGAAATCTCGCGGGTCGATGGCATGCCGTACTGGACCAGCAGCTCCGCCGGGCATTCCGATTTCGAGCCCTTCGCCACGGCCGACTTCGACGGCAACGCCTCGCCGGACATGGCGCACATGCTCCAGAACCCGCTGCGCGACCAGAAGCTCCTGCTGCTGCGCGACCAGGACCCCCAGCGCTTCGACCAGATAGCGCCCTTCCCGCCCGACTGGATGGCCCGGCTGGCGCCCGCCAGCCAAGGGCGGCGCTGGTTCCTCGGCAACGAGCGCGTCCTGACCACCGTCTGGGGACGCCGCTTCGTGGAGCCGATCCTCGAGCCGCTGCCCTACGACGCCATCGAGCTGTACGACGTCAAGGCCGACGCCAGCAGCCTGCTCATCTTCAGCAAGCCCGAGGGCAAGTTCGTCATCATCCCGCAAAAACAGCGCTGAGCGTGGCGGCCCAGAACTCCGAAGGCCTCCCGCGGTGTGGGATGCCTTCGGGGGCAGTGACAAGGCCTGGCAGGGCTCATTCTTGGTAGAGCAGGCCGACTTCCTCCTCGGTGAACGCCCGGTTGAAAACCCGCAGGTCGTCGATGGCTCCGTTGAAGAACTGCTCGGTGGAGGGTTCCTTGCGCGAAGGTGGCGAATCGGCCAGGGCGACGCTGCTGTACACTTCCTCCGAGAAGAGGGTGGCGCTCGGGCTTAGCGCGAGGTTGGCGTGTAGCTGACCGTGACGGTGGTGTTTCCTTGGCCGCTGGCAGGGCTTGCCTGGCAGAAGCTGGTATCGGAGGCCACGAACCGCCAAGTGGTGTTGGATTGCACCTCTACCGTGAAGGTGCCTGCTTCGTGCCCGACGGCCAGGGCCGCAAGGGGCGACGTTTCAAGGAGGATCGCGTCCTCTCCTACTTATACCATTTGCATTTACATTGCAGTCCAAAAATGGTTTGCAAAGATATAGGAATATCTGCAAATCGAAGTGATTTCGGCAGCGGTGGT
>JFJP01034777.1_pt1 | contig 16157 bp, 9 predicted proteins | sample 431651 | NCBI WGS metagenome assembly JFJP01 (sample SAMN02602958, study PRJNA72255) | Microbial mat metagenome, whole genome shotgun sequencing project. | biome: fresh water; feature: sink hole; material: water; isolation source: purple microbial (photo- and chemosynthetic) mats found in... | reverse complement strand
TCGGCGTATGGAATACCGGGTCTGGCGGTAAGTGTTGTCGTTGATGGTTCGCCTGTTCTGGTACGCGGCCGCGGGGTACGGAGCGCGGGTACGGAAAAAACGGTTGACGTGGATACCGTGTTCCATGCCGCGTCGGTCTCAAAAACCTTCACTGCCACAGCGGTCATGCAATTGATGGAACGAGGCGCTGTGTCACTCGACGACAGGCTGGCTGCGCTTCTGCCGGGCTTCAACATGGCTGATGCCCGTTACCGCAAGATAACCATCCGGCAGCTATTGTGCCATACATCTGGAATGCCCGATGTATCCGACTACCACTGGGACAAACCCGAGCATGACGATGGCGCTCTGGGCCGTTTTGTTGATTCCTGTTCGGCATTGCAGCTTGTCGGGGAGCCAGGCTCGGAATTCGCATACTCGAACGTCGGCTACGAGATACTTGGGCACCTGGTGGCGGAGCTATCCGGGATTTCATTCGAGGCTTACATCGAAAACCATATCCTGTCACCCCTGGGTATGGACTCCAGTACCTTCCTGTCGCCGCGTGTGCCGGAAAGCGTCAGGGCCGAGCCGCACCTGCGCTCGCAGGCGGTCAAGCTTTCACCAGTATTTCCTTACAACAGGGCGCATGCGCCGAGTTCTACGCTGCAGACCTCCGCGCGCGACCTGGCTGTCTGGGCCACGTGCAACCTGGGTGGTGGGGAATCCGGTGGCAGGCGGATCATGTCGGCCGATGCCCACGCGTCGATGTGGATTCCCTTCGCCGATACGGGGCGGGGCAGGGACCTGGTGAAGTCGGTCGGGGCAGCCTGGTTCCTCGGTTCAAGAAACGGGGTAAAAACAGTCAGCCATGCCGGCAGGGATACCGGATTCTGCTCCATCGTCATACTGGCACCGGAACAGCGCATCGCCTCGTGCGTTTTATGCAACCTGTCGCCCGTCCCCGTGGAGCAACTGGGCCTGGGAATCCTGGACATTGCGATGGGGCACGAACCCAAAACTCCGCGACGGCCGGCCATCATCGAATGCATGGCTGCATACAACGAAGGCGGAGCGGCTTCCCTCGGCAAGGCGTACGGGGAGCTGTCAAAGAAAGCCGGAGACGCCCATGATTTTTCAAGTGGCTATCTGATATCCCTGGCCGAAGCATCGCTCGAGGCATCCGATACTGCCCTGGCCCTGGATGTCTTGCGTCTTGGAGCGACGGTAGATCCGGCTAACGCCGGTATCCACGAAATGCTTGCCAGGGTGTATTTCATGCGGGGCGACATGGAATCGGCTGGCGCGTGCGCCATGCGCTCGCTTGAGATCAACCCGGCAAACCCAAGCCTTGCGGCCCGGGTGTCGATGCTTTCAAGAAAATGACGGGAGGTACAACATGGCGGCGCGGCAAGCAAGGATAGCGGTAGCGGGATTTTTGCACGAAACCAATACCTTTTCGCCCATCCCTACCGTACGCGCTGATTTTATGGAAGGCGGTATCAGCAGCCCCGGCATGCTCAAGGGAACCGACATACTGTATTTTGCTTCCGGAGAGATGAACAATGCCACCAGCGGTTTTCTGCGTAAAGCTGCTGCGATCGGACTGGAAGCCGTGCCGATCCTGTGGGCGGAGGCCCAACCCTCCGGCATCATGGGGCTCGACGTATTCGAAGGCATCATGTCCATGCTGGAACACGAATTGATATCGGGCGGCAACTACGACGGGCTGTACCTCGACCTGCACGGAGCCATGCTTTTTGGAGAGTACCGCAACGGTGAAGAAGAAATAATTAGACGTTTGCGGGCGCTTGTCGGCGACATTCCAGTTATCGCCTCGCTCGACCTCCACGCCAACCTGAGTGAAGAAACCATCAGGCTTGCCACAATGCTCGTCGCGTGCAGGACGTACCCGCACGTTGACCTCTACCAGACCGGAGAACGATGCGCCGAAGCCATGCTCCGCTGCCTGTCCGGATACAAGCCGCATGCGGCGTTCAGGCAGGTGCCCTTCCTCATGCCTACTTCAAGCCAGGGAACCGGCGACGAACCGTGCGCGTCGATTTTCAGGCTGCTTGACGATATATGCTGCAAGCCGGCAATTGCTTCAGCCTCAGTTCTCCTCGGATTTCCGCCGGCTGATTCAGTTGACTGCGGGCCGTCAATCATTGTCTACGGAGACTCGGCGGCTAACGCCGGGGCAGACGCGGACACGCTCCTTGCCGCGCTACTCGGGCGAGAGGAGCAGTTCGTGTCCCGGCTCAAGCCGTTGTCTGAGGCTATTGACCTCGCGTTGTCGATGGAAATTCCACCGGGGCGGCCCGTCATCCTGGCTGATGTGCAGGACAACCCAGGGGGCGGGTCGGGCGGTGACTCGGTGTGGATAATCGAGGAACTGCTGAAGCGCGGAGCCGACAAGACAGCCGTTGGTATGCTGTACGATCCCGAGTCCGTGAATAAAGCACACAAAGCGGGAGAAGGCGCGGTAGTCCGCCTGGCGCTTGGCGGAAAGATGCTGCCCGGGCATTCCCCGCTCGTCGGCGACTTTACCGTCGTCAAGCTGCATGAAGGTCCGGTAACCTGCACAGGGCCCATGGCCAGGGGCATGACCGTTGACCTCGGAAAAGCTGCGCTGCTCGGGATAGGTGGCATCCTCATTTCAACGGGGAGCGTGCGGATACAGGCCGCCGACAGGGCGGTCTTTACAGTATTCGGCCTTGATCCGGCGTCGATGGACCTGCTGGTGCTCAAGAGTTTCATTCACTTTGAAGCAGACTTCGGCTCGCTGGCCAGCGCCATCATCCGGGTGGAGGCTCCCGGAGCGGAATTCGATGATCCCGCAAAAGTTGTGTACGCACGGCTCAGGGATGGCATCAGGTTCCATGGAAATGGAAAAATATTCAATAAACATAAGGCAGAGAAATAATGGGTGCATTAATTCGCATTGCAGTGATGCTGGGCTCCATCGTCGTGGCAATGGGAGTTTTTACTCTGCTCTCGTTCCTCATCGTTACAATGCAGGCGGCCATGCAGCAGAAGCGGCTTGCGGCATCCATCGTCCGCGAGAGCTTTGCTCCGGAAGAGCTGAGGAAGGATGTAGCATGGTTCGCCAACGCGCTGGCAACCATGCACCCCGCTACGATTCCTGAGTTTCCCCTGAAAAACATTTCCGGGTCGCTTGAAAAATTCCGGCAGTCGCTCGACCATCCCCTGTCGCGGCTGGAGTTTTATCGCGGCTTTGCGGCAATCGCGTGCTCGCTGGGCGACGAGCATACCTCGGCAACCTTGCCCCTGGATGAGATCGAACGCTTCCAGCAAAGCGGCGGCTCGTTCTTCCCGTTGGCGGTAACATGGATCGACGGCCGGCTGTACGTAAAGACCGCTCCCGAAGGAACGGGCATCAAGCCCGGTTCGCAGATCATTTCCGTGCAGGGCAAGAGTTCGGATACATTGCGCGATGAACTAATGGCTCGCTTCCCCGGAACAAGGGACGGGCAGAAACTTGATTACCTTGGAGCCAATTTCGCGGCTGCCCTGTACACCGGACTGGGTATGGATGGTCCGTTTGATATAGTGCTGCGCGGGCCGGATGCATCGCCGGATGTTTCCATGACTTTGACCGGAGCCCTGTCATTGCCCGGATCGCGGTCGTTGCCGGCCAGGCAGGACATTTTATCGTACCGGCTTATTGACGGCGCTACTGCCTTAATGACTTTCCGCTCCTTTCAGGATCCTGATCATACGTACGCAGCATTCCTTCAGTCAATGTTTGATGAAATTGCGTCGCGCAAGATCCAGAACCTCATTATTGACTTGCGCGGCAACAAGGGCGGCATGACCCTCATGGGCGACCGCCTGATATCTTATATGACCGATGCTCCGTTCGTGCAGTTCCGCCGCATGGAGACCCTCGTAAGCGCTGAAGCCAGGAAGCGCTTCATATCGGAAGTGCCGGCAGCCGTACGCTGGATACCCCTGCAGTATTTCCATCCTTCTTTGTCACCGCTCTGGAAGGCAAAAATTGCCCAGGTTTCAACGGTTGATTTCCAGCCAGTCAAGTCAGCCACCCTGACGCCGGGATTCCGAGGCAAGCTCTACGTGATCATCGGCCCTGGCTCGATGTCGAGTTCTACCCTGTTTGCCTCGTGCGCCAGGTCTTTCCTCTCGGCGACGCTCGTCGGCGAGCCAACGGGTGGCATGGATACGATGTACGGCAACATGGCTGAATACAGATTACCCAATACTGGCCTGGAAGTGGAATTGCCTTCCAGCGTGCTGTACGGCAATACTTTTGGCCCGGTTGTTCCCGATCATCATAGTGCACAGACTGTGACCGATTTGGCCGGCGGGAAGGACACGGCGCTGGAAGCCTGCCTTTCGCTCATTGCCTCGAAAAAATGATATAAGCGCTTGTAATCATAACTTAGCAGGGGGACAAGATGGGCATGACAATACCCGAGGAGATTATGCGGAGGTTCATTGAAAGGACCCCGAATTCCAGAAAACTCAACGAGACAGCGTGCAACTTCCTGCCTGGTGGCGACACGCGTACGACGACGTTCTACGGACCGTACCCGGCATACATGGAAAGGGGTGACGGCTGCGTATTGGTCGACAGTGACGGGAATGAATACCTTGATTTTTTGAGCAACTATACCTCGCTTGTCCATGGACACGCCCATAAACCAACCGTTGCGGCCATCGTGGAACGGGCGGGCAGGGGAACCGTACTGGGCGCGCCGGTCGAGGAGCAGTTCAGGCTTGCCGAGCTGATCTGCGGCAGGGTACCAAGCGTCAAGCTCGTCCGCTTCAACAATTCCGGTACCGAGGCCACGATGATGGCCATGCGCGCGGCCCGCGCCTTTACCGGCAAGGATATCATCATAAAGATGGATGGCGGATATCACGGGCATCATGATTTTACCGGGGTCAATGTCACTCCTGACATGGTCAATGCCGACCACCCGGTTCCAAAGATCAGCTGGCCAGGCGTTCCTGCATGCGTTACTCAGGCCATGATTCCGGCTGCCTTCAACAGCCTTGAAAGCGTCGAGCGGCAGCTCGAGGCAAACAAGGGCAAGGTGGCAGCCATAATAACCGAACCGGTATTAGGCGCAGGCGGCGCCATCACCCCCGCCCCGGGATTCCTCCAGGGACTGCGCAAGCTCGCCGATTCCTATGGCGTGCTGCTCATTTTTGATGAAATCATCACCTTCCGCCTATCAGTCGGCGGGTACCAGGAAGTCACCGGCGTGCAGCCCGACCTGACTTGCTTCGGGAAGATAATCGGAGGTGGACTGCCGGTAGGAGCCTTTGGCGGGCGTGAAGACATCATGGCTCCCTTTGATCCCAAGTCAGCCAGGAACATCTACCATGGTGGAACATTCTGCGGTTCACCGATTACCATGGCCGCCGGTCTGGCCACCATGCGCGATTATGGCGCGGGTGAAGTTTCCAGGATCAATGCTCTGGGAACCCGCATGGCCAACGGGATCACGGAAGTGTTCAGGACGGCTGGTCTGGCCGGGCAAGCCTGCGGATACGGTTCCATCTGCCAGATACACTGGACGCTGGATCCGATCGGCAATTCCCGGGAGTCGATGACCGCCTCGTCCAGGGCAGGACAGTTGCCCAGGCTCCTGCATCTTGAGCTGATGAACCGCGGCGTATTCTCTGCTACCCGCGGCATGTTTGTGGTGTCGACGAGTATGGGAGACGCTGAAGTCGACACGCTCATGGCGGCTGTCGGAGGCGCGCTCGATGTACTCAAACCGTACATCGCAGAAACAGCGCCTCACTTGCTGCTGTAGTGAGGCTTGGTCGCCTTTGTTTCTTCAAAGCCTCCCGGAGCTGTCGAATTTTATACTGCCTGACTTACATGCCTTCATTCTCCGTGAAGGTCCAGTAAAAATCATAGTTGGGTCTCAGGGAGTATGGTGGATCTTCTGCACCCTTGCTCACCTGCATGTAGAAGTAATACTCGTTGTTGCTTATTCCGGTATAGATATAAGGCATGAACAGGTCATATTTGACCCTCGTATTAGATCCGTAAGGGTACGTGTGGGTATAGGAAACTTCATCTCCATTGTGGTCATAGAACGTAACCTGCGGCATTTGTTCATATGTTGATGCACCATTGTTGACATCCAGAATTATTTCTACAGGGTAATCATTATTACTATCCAGCGCATAAAAACCCCATTTATAGAAGTCTGGGTCAACCAGAAACCCGTAACCCCAGTTGTAGTATGTGTAGAGTTGGTATTGAGTTCCATAGAAGCCAAAATTATTGTCATCAATGATGAATGTAGACCCGCTGACAGCATCGATATCATTGTTTCCTGAATATCCCTCGTACCTGTCATCATACCTCACCGGGTCAGTGTACATTGCACTTATATTGCCCAGTTTGTCTTCAAACCAGAAATTGACGGCGTAATAATTATGGGTATACAGTGAATCTGCTATTGACCAGGCGTAGGGTAGGGGGGTGGTCGGGTATGAAGTAACCTGTGCAACAGGTGGCCTGGTTGCTGTCCGGCTGAAGTATACTTTCTGGACTCCGGAACCGGTATCGGTGGCCAGATAATTGAGCTGCAAATTAGAATTATACGTTGTGACATAGAGAGGGTATGTTCCCAGGCTATTGATCAACTCAATCTGGTACCTTGATGGAACGGGTGGCGTAGAATCGACGATGGTTGTATCCGTGTAGAGGTTTGATTCATTGCCTGCAGCATCTTTGAAGCGTATATACAGAGTTTTAGCCCCGTCACTGGGGAAGGTGAATACAGTGCTCAGATCCACTGGTATCCAACCTGTTGTCGTTCCAGTTTCAAACGTGTCTGTAGACAGTTTCATTGACACAACGCTGCCACTGTTATCGCTGGAGCTCAGATTGACTGTTATGGATTTTGTCTTGCTGTAATAGGTGGTACCATCTACCAATATCTCGCTTTGAATGGCGATTGTTCCGGTTGGTATCTGGGTGTCGATAAAATTGGCTTGTATACCCGCATCCCCGGAATTTGCCGTGATTTTTACACTGGCTGTTGTTGCGTCTGGATTGAATATGATTCCAGTTGGTAGTCCGGAGGAGATAGTCCAGTTGGTAAATGTGTACCCGGAGGAAGGTGTTGCTACGATTGTTCCATCGCTTTCAAGCCCCTTGTCCAGGTTCATGCTCGTCACGCTCACCGAACCACCAACTTGTGCAGTAATAGTGATAGCGTAGTTGGTATCGTCAATCCTTGCTTTGATGATGGCGTCGCCACCCGTTACGCGTACGGTGGTGCTCGCTGAAGTTTCATCTTCGAAGATTACCGTTCCGGTACCACTTATTTTTTCCCAGAACAGAAATTCAAAGCCAGCGTCAGCAGTGGCGTTTATAAACAGTGGTTCGCCGTCTTTTACCGCCATCTCGGTTGCAAGGGGGCTGGTTGTGCCGTTGGACGCAGCCTGCAAAGTGAGCTTGCGATCAGGAAGTGAAGCTATGCGTACATCTTCCATGGCTTTTGGAGTTATGAAGTCTTCACATGAAAACAACAGGATTGCGAGAGCCGATAGCATCAGTATTTTAGAAAGCTCTCTGAACCGTGGCTTCGATGGAATGCTGGTACAAGTATTCATGCGTGCTCCTACTGGTCCGTCCAGGAGACGGCTGCCCGCAGGGTTGGATCGCTTGCCCTGCCCGATGCTGATGACTCGCCGGCGAGATAAGAGAATGCTTCGGATTTCTGGGGGTCAATCGATTTAGCGGTATTGAATGCCGTGATGGCACGGTCGAATTTGCCCAGCTCGAATTGCGCCTTCGCAATGCCTAGTGCGGCTTCAGCTGATACAGGGTTGGCCTTCATCGCTTTTTCATAATAATCCAGCGCACCGCGATAATCTTTCTTGATGAACCTTATATTCCCCAAGTTGTGGAGTGCAGGAGCAAAGTTGACTTTGGCTGCCTGCTGGAAGGTTGTTTCTGCCTTGTCCAGCAAGCCATAGCGTGCGTATAAAGTGCCCAGGCTGTTGATGAGTCCCGGTGTCGAACGTGCAGCGATTTTCGTTTTGAGACTTTTTTCCAGAACAGCAAGTTCACGCTCGGTAAAAATTTTCATGGTTTCGTCAAACACTTTTCCAACGCGCGTGGCATCCGGGAATCTGCCAATGACCCCTGCATTCTCGCTCGATGAAATGAAGGTCGGTTCGAATACTGTCCAGGCTGTCCTTACAGGAAAGAATCCGTCTGCCCCCTGTGACACTGCTTCGCGCCACTGCCTGGCTCCATCGGCCCAAGCAGCAAGGAAGCCTGACGAGAGGGCTGTGGCTTCCACGGGCAGCCATACACGCTCGTTCCTGATTATGAGATTGGCCGTGGAGGAAAATACGCGCTGTGCCTCAATTTCTGTAAGGTCAAGCGCAAAGGCGGCAAAAATATGGCCTGGTGTCGTTATGAAGGCTGTCTCTATGCCGAGAGCTTCGAGAAACGAGCAATAGAGGACGGTAAGGTCATCGCAGTCACCGGTGCGGTAATCGAGGGTCTGTACAGGAAACTGCACATAATCCACCGTGTTCGATGAATTGCTGAGTTCCTTGTACGAGGAAGCCGGATCGATGACGTAGCGGATGCCATACTCGGATAATGCTGCGAAGGCTATCATGCCTTTCCGGAACGCTTCCGAGAAAACTGCACCGCTTGAACCGGATGCTGCTACGGCATTCCTGCTTAGTTTCAGTACGGTTGGATCCTTGGCTGTTACAAAAGCCGCTGCTTTGCGGTCGTCATTCCAGGCTACGGCGTTCCTGCTCTCCACGCGCAGGTTGGTGGATTGTCGGACAGAAAGTGTACGGGACCGGGCGTTGTAGACGATGGTGATTTCAGCCTGGACTGCATCCGTCTCGGTCACGCCAAGTACTTCGTTTCTGAGCAACGCAGTCAGTGGAACCGCTCTTGTCTCACCGGACTTCAGCACGGGGAATTCTGCTACAATTGCCGGGCCTTCCATGTACCGTGGAACGAAGAACTCTACTTTGACGTCTTTAATCTCGGTGGATTCCTCGTTCTTGATCTGCACGATTCCGATTGGCTGTTCTGCGTAATACTTGTAGATGGCTGGAAAGAAAGGATCCAGTTGAGGAGTGTCGATACGGAGTCTGGGTCTGGTAGTTCCACTTCCAATCGTATAGGAAAGCCTCAGTCCAAGGTTGGCAGCCGAGTAGAAAGGTTCGATCGACCCTGCTTTTCTGGCCCAGTAAAGGTCATATCCGGGTGAGAAGGCGAGGCTCAAGGATCCGATGTCAACCCGGGCTTCAATTCTTGCCGAAGTTGCGGGATTGAAGAGGGGTGCCTGATCCTCATAGAAAGCGGCGTAAGCCCCCAGGTTCATTGAAGCGTCAAAAGAGAATGGTCCACGGGTAAACAAAGGAAGGCTTGGCCTGGCCGAAATGACGGCAAGATGGATGATTCCCGCTTGTGATTGCAGGGCTGCAGACCTGTAGCCGGCGCTTATGGATGCATTGACAGGCCCTGGAAATGAGGGTAATCCAAAATCCAGATCAGCTCCTGTGCCAGGAGAAAAAAGTCCTGTTGATTCGCCTGTCGGAATGAGATAGGAAGGAGTCACAGATATGGTGCCGCTCTGCGCAAAGGTACTGACAACGGTACCCAGCAGTAACGCACCAAGAATTGCTGTTTTTTTTACTGGCAGGATGAAGCATACCATGATAGCCTCCGGATAAAAGATTACTAAATTAGTAGTATATAGCAATGTAATGGAAAGGACAATGTGGATATGCCAAAAACCCCGACATCCTGATATTTTGACGGGATATTCAAGGCATGAGGTATTTGTTTACTGCTGATGATGATAACTATGCCGGTGTGAAACTCATGCCAGCCTGGTAATATCCTCGGCAACCTTCGGATAATCCCGCATCATGTCCAGGTCGTGGCCGGAGAAGAGATGTTCCAGCTTCACTTTTGACCGCAGCTTGTCGTAGCTCCGTATCCAGGTGGGCAGGTCAAAGATGAGCGAGCTGGGAATGTCATCCTTGAAGCTTTGCGTAGCGTGCGCGCAATCGGACGCCAGTATGATGGGGCCTTTGGCGGTATTGACCATGACAGTCTGCAGGCCCGGCGAATGGCCGGGAGCCAGGAGCAGGGTTATCCCCGGCGCTATTTCTGTGTCGCCGCGGGCTGTGAAAAGCTTGCGCGTACCTTTGAACGATGCGAGCGCCGCGTTGGCGTCCGGGTCTGTCAGGAATACAAAAGGAACGCGTTTTGCCATCGGGTCTTCTATCCAGAAATCATATTCTTTTTTCTGGATATAGAATTTGGCGTTGGGATATGTGCCGGGCCAGGTGACCGCTCCGCCCACGTGGTCGAAGTGGATATGCGTGACTATGACCCTGGTAACCTGCTCCGGTCGTACGCCAAGCCGGGCAATCATGATGCGCGGGTCTACAAAATTGGTTATCCGGTAGCGGTCTGCCCATTGCGCTGCAAAGGCAGGATTCGTACCCGCGTCTACTATGCACGTCTCTCCGTCAGGCGCACGTATGGCCCAGATGTAATAGTTGGCTTCCACATCCTGGTCAAAACCCTGGAGCCAGCGCATGAAGGCACCCTTGCGAGGCAAAGGCCCGGCATACTTCATGGCATAGACTTCATATACTGGCGCACGTTCTTTCGATACGCCAGATTTTGCCTTCATTACCTTGCCGGAAGCTTTGGTCTTTGCTTTCACTGACATGGCGACCTCCGTGTCTGGAACGAATTGTTGTTGACAATCTCGTAATTAAAGGTAGAATGATTATACTATATTGGTCAGATGCGGTGCTGTCAAGGCTGGAATTGTGGTGTTTTGCCGTGCGGATCAGGACTTGGAATCGAACTGCCATGACCGTTGGTCATGAAGGACAGGTAGCGGTACAGGGAATCGAGGAGGAGACTATGGCTAAGAGGCCGAAGGGTCTGATAGGGAAGATGCTTCTCGCGGCTGGCGTGACGGGCGTCATTGAAATTATCTGGACATTGTACAATGTCTATGTACCGCTCTGGCTGCAGACAGGTAATCCAAACTTCACGGCACAGGCAGGGATAGTGGGATTTGGCCTGAGCGCCACGATGACTGGTGTCATAATGACCTTCGACAATATCGGCGCGTTGGTTATTTCGCCAGTCTGCGGCGTCCTCAGTGATGTGACGAAGAGCAAGTGGGGCAGACGCCTGCCCTGGATAGTGCTTGCCACGCCGATAGCTGTAATAGCTTTCATGCTGCTGCCATCATTCGCGCTCCGCATTCCTCCCGAACTCAGCGGGCAGAGCGCTGCGCTGAACGGGTACCTGGTTCCTTTTTTCCTGATGCTTGTCGCGATACTCATTCCGCTGGCGATGATCAAGACCCCGGCCGAGGCTTTGATCTACGACATTACCCCATCGAATGACAGGACGCTCGCTGGCGCATTTTCCAGCCTTATAGGATCGGTTACCGGTATTATCGCATCGATTATCGCTTCGATGCTGTTCGCGGTATACGCCGGCCTTCCTTTCTGGGTTTTCGGCGTGGTCAGCCTCCTGATCATTTTGCTGGTATTCCTGTTCGTACGCGAGCCGACGGCGGAAATAACGGTTACCAAAGCCGAGAAACTGGGTGTCCGGCTACGGAACATCGCCGGAGATCTTAAAGCGCTTTCAAAAGAAAGCGTACAGAGCCTCCTGTTCATCATCACCGCATCATTTTTCTATTACTTGGCTTTCAGCCAACTGGGCTCGTTCCTGAGCTCGTATGCCGTAAAAGTGCTTGGTATGAGCGTTGGAAGTTCAGGACTTCTGTATGCAGTGGGCGGCGGCTGTTTCTTCATAGGAACCTTGCCCGCCGGTTTCATCGGCAAGAAAATCGGCCGCAAGAAGACTGCGATCATCGGCGCTTTGATCATGGGCATTATGGCTGTGGTAATTTTCCTTACCATGAACCATACCGTTGTCTGGGCGTCCATGTGCATCCTTGGTTTCTTCTCGGCTTTTACCATGGTATGCATCGAGCCGATGGTAGTAGACTCCGCTCCCAACGACGACACTATCGGAACACTGCTCAGCATCAACATGGTGATGAGGACCCTGTCTTATATAGCCGGCCCCATCCTGGGTGGTTTCCTCATAGAGAATATCAACTACGACTACCGCAACACCTTCATCGTGATGATCGGCGGCGCGTTCCTTGCCGCACTGGCCCTTTTGCCCGTCAAGAAGGGTGAAATGCGCGAGCCGATTGCTGGCTAGACCAGCATCTGAAAAGCACTGTCAATACGGGGCCGGGCTTGATGCCCGGCCCCCGCTGTCGTGTGTGGTTGGCTTGGTAAAAGGGGCATCGGAGGCAGTGCTTCAGCGCTTCGCGATCCTGATGCCATTCAAGGCATAGTACTGCTTGAAAGTTTCTTTTATGTTATCTATGTGTTCTCCAACGAGTCGCTCGGTGAGCGCGATGTCCTTTGCTTCGAGTGCTTTGTATATACGCTCATGAAAATCGAACGACCTTACCCTGAAGCCTGAATCAAGGTGGAATCCTTCGTTCATGAATCGTTCCATCAATCCCCTGATGGTGATGAACATGTGGATGAGGTACCGGTTATGGGAAGCGTCCGCTATGCCCGCGTGGAACGCGACGTCGCTTTTCCAGTATTCATCGACATTGTCGCCCTGTATCGATTTTTTCATCCGCTCAAGATCCTTGGCGATGGCCGACAATTCCTTGGTGCTGATCCGCTCGGCGGCGAGGGCAGCGACCCGCGTTTCTATGGTATGCCGCGCGTCGAGCAGTTCCATGGTAGCCTTGGAGTCCGACAGCATGGGCGGCGACAGCTTCTCGGTCCACAAACCGGGGTTTGTCGATTTTATGATGGTACCGACTTTTGGCCTCTGCTCTATGACGCCCATCTGGGTCAAGGTATTGAGCGCTTCCCTCAACGACAGCCTCGAAACTCCCAGTTGTCTGGCAAATTCAATCTGGTTCGGCAGTTTTTCACCTTCTCGTAGTGAACCACTGACAAGGCGGGCTTTGAGCTCTTCCATCACGTAATCTGAAAGTTTTTTTTTCTTTCCCTGCATCATGTGCCCGTTTTTCTCCTCCGGCGTAATGCTGCCGCGTGATATCCCCATTATGGTTCGGTACTTCCATCCAAAGAATAATGCGTTCCCGATACTTTATTCAGGGTAGTCAGCTGCATTCATCAATAGTATTACCAATAATACTGACTGGATAGCTCCAGTTCAATATGAAATCACGTTTGAAGCAATAAAAAAGGTTGACAGGATTATTTTAATAGTATAATGATAGTACTAATAGAAGCATGAAGTGACAGGTATGAACTCGTGCGGGCATGCCTGGCAAGCTCCGGGGTTTTATCCATGTTCGGATGGAGGGCAAGATGGATCGTAAAGTAGAGCGGGTCGTGGTCATCGGTTCCGGAGCTATGGGATCGGCGATTGCGGCGCAGATAGCGAACGCGGGGGTATCGGTAACCATCCTCGATATCGTTCCTCGCCAGCCAAACGAAAAGGAACAAGCTCTTGGTATGACCCTTGCGGACCCGAAGGTGCGCAACCGGATCGTCTCCGATGGCTGGGAAGCCTGCGTGAAGTCAAGGCCTCCGGCCCTGTATTCCAGGGTCAATGCCAACCGGGTCAGCCTGGGCAACCTGGAGGACGATTTTGACGTTGTCAAGGATGCCGACTGGATCGTCGAGGTGATCGTAGAAGACCTGAAGATCAAGCAGGCCCTGATGAAGCGCATAGACGCCGTCAGGAAACCGACTGGTATAGTGACCACCAACACCTCCGGGCTTCTGGTGGGGGACATTTCCGCCAGCCTTTCACCGCAGTTCCGTTCGCACTTTTTAGGCACGCATTTTTTCAACCCGCCCCGCTACATGAAGCTGCTTGAAATCATACCGTGCAAGGATACCGACGCGGGCGTATTGTCCGACATGGTGCGGTTCTGCGAGGGAGTCCTGGGCAAGACGGTCGTCATCTGCAAGGATTCTCCCAACTTCATAGCGAACCGGTACATCTCGTTCTCCGGCGGTTACACGATGGGCTACGCGCTGGATAACGGGTTCACCGCCTCGGAGGTCGATGCCCTGAGCGGAAAGCTGGTCGGACATCCGCAGACGGCTACGTTCAGGCTCTACGACCTGATTGGCCTCGATGTCATAGACCATGTGAACGACAACCTGTACACCCTCATTCCCGATGATCCCAACCGTGAAATACTCAAGCACCCAGGCACGAACCGCGTCATCAAGGCCATGGTGGCGGAAAAAGCCCTGGGCAACAAGACGAACGGCGGCTTTTACCGGGTTATCCGGAACGAATCCGGAAAGACCATCATGGAGCGCAACCTGTCAACGGGCGCATACGCTCCGGTACCTGCCGACAACCCTGAAAAGCTCAAGGCCTGGTATGACATCAAGGATACCGGCAAGCGTATCAAGAAGATGTGTTCCGATGGCTGGAAGGCATCCGCGAAAGGCAAGGCCACCGCTGCCGGCAAAGCTCAGGCCGGTGATAAATCACCGGCGGCCTTTGTCTGGAATACGACGGCCTTCACCATAAACTATTCGGCCTGGGTAATGCCGAAGGTCTGCGACAACCTGTATGCGTTCGATACCGCGATACGCCTTGGCTTTGGCCACGAGCTTGGCCCCTTTGAAATCTGGGATGCGCTGGGTGTGGCGGAGTGCGCGGCAAAACTGGCCGAGGCTGGTCACCAGGTACCTGCCTGGGTCAAGGAAATGCTCGCCGGCGGCAAGAAGTCGTTCTACAGGCGGGTAAAGGGACTCCTTCAATATTATGATCCGGCAACGAAGCAGTACATGCGCGTGCCACCCGTCACCGGCGTCATGAAGTTCGAGTATCTCAAAGGCGCATTGAAGAAGGAAGTTTTCTCCAACCCCGGCGCTTCGCTGGTCGACCTGGGCGATGGCGTTCTGGGGCTTGAGTTCCATTCCAAGGCAAACACGCTCAATGCCGATGTGAACGTGGCAATCCAGGAATCTTTGGGCTACCTTGAAAAAAGCGGTTGGGCGGGTATGGTCATCGGCAACGACGGAAGCAATTTCTCCGGTGGTGCCGACCTTGGGCTGTTCGTGGAGCATATTGAAAACCGCGCCTGGGACAAGATGAGCTTTCTCGTCAACTCGCTGCAGCAGACGCTGCTGAGATTCAGGTACGGCAGCAAGCCCGTCGTGGCCGCACCTTTTGGCGCTACGCTCGGAGGCGGCTCCGAAGTGATGCTCGCCTCGTCGGCTATCTGCGCCGCGGCTGAAACATATATCGGCCAGATAGAACCGAGTGTCGGCGTCGTGCCGGCCCTGGGCGGCTGCAAGGAACTGATGCGCCGGGTTTTGTCCCCCGCCATGAGGCGCAGCGCTAACACCGATCCGTTCCCGCTGTTATTGCACATTTTCCAGCTGATCGTGATGAACAAGGTAAGCGGAAGCGCGCAGGAAGCGAAAGACTGGGGATTCCTCCAGCCCACCGACCGCATCGTAATCAACCGTGATTACTTGCTGAGTTCGGCAAAGCGGATGGTACTCGACCTCAGCGCCGCTGGATACACGCCAGAACCCCGTAAAGAGGAAATCTACGCTATCGGGACCACCGGTTATGGATTCCTGATGGTGCAGGTCTACAACATGAAAACGGCGGGATACATAACGGAGCACGAGGCCCTGATAGCGTCAAAACTGGCGTATATCCTCTGCGGAGGCGAGCTGTCACAACCGCAATGGGTTGATTCAGAGTATATCCTCGACCTCGAGCGTGAAGCTTTCATCTCGCTATTAGGCGAGGATAAAACCCGCCAGAGGATCATGAGCGTCCTTACCACGGGAAAACAGATCAGGAACTGAGCCCCCAGGCCAGTTTGCCGGAGTATCAGAAACGAGGAGAATACGATGCACGAAGCATACATTGTATCGGCCGTCCGGACGGCCGTTGGCAGGTCAAAAAAAGGTGGATTGGCATCCGTGTACGCTGAGGATATGGCAGCGCTCACCTTGGTGGAGGCTTTGAAGCGCGCTCCCGGATTGTCGGCTGATGAAATTGACGACGTCATCATCGGCTGCGCCATACCAGCCATGTCGCAGGGCTATAATATTGGCAGGAACAGCGCGCTGAGGGCGGGGTT
>JFJP01015277.1_pt2 | contig 16157 bp, 15 predicted proteins | sample 431651 | NCBI WGS metagenome assembly JFJP01 (sample SAMN02602958, study PRJNA72255) | Microbial mat metagenome, whole genome shotgun sequencing project. | biome: fresh water; feature: sink hole; material: water; isolation source: purple microbial (photo- and chemosynthetic) mats found in... | reverse complement strand
CAAACCCGCCACAAGAAGGGTCGCAGGGCGAAGCCCCGCAACGGGTTTTATATTTTAATTTGTGGCGGGTTTGAAAACAAATTGCTGTAGTTGAATTAACGAACACTAAAGGCGATCGCTTTGAATTTTCTAAAAGTTCAAAGTGATCGCCTCTCTAATTAAAATCAGCTAACCCAAAGCGACAATAAAAAAGTTGGATAAAATTCACTTACCTAATTGACGGCGAAAGTCTCTAGGGCTAAGGCGGAGAGGGTTTTGAGTATCCCAGATACCTAGCTCTTGTAATCTTGCTTTTGATTGCGCTCGGCTAATTCTTGCGTCATACTTTACGTTTGGTGCATAGGAATCAGCGATCGCTAAACCTTCTGATACCAAATATTGATTAACTAATAAATTATCTTTCCAAATATAGGCAAGCAGGCGATCGGAATTGTCCTTTTGCTTTACGTCAAATTCGAGAATCACTTTCTGTTCTTTAATCAAATCTGATAAGCGTTGACGAGAGCGATCGCCCCAAGGAGATTGTTCCTTTAGTGGCGCACTGATACCGAGCAACCGCACTCTCTGCACAGTTTTATTAGGATTACTCACATCTGAAGCTTCGACTGTTTGCCCGCTAACCACCCGATTAATAATCCATAGCTCCCCATTAATCTTTTCCTTGGGTTGCAAGAAAGCGATCGCTATATTCGCAATGATCAAAAATGCGATCAACATCGCCATTAAAGCCAATGGACGGGATGAAGATTTGACGAGTGATTGTTTCGACCCAGTTTTAGAATTCATCAGCTTTTGCATAGTAAAAATCAATAAAGAGGTCTGCTACGCAAACCTCTTTATTGATTAGTCAGCCTCAATCGGGAAACTAAACTCAAACCAACGACGTTTGCGCTTAGCGAAAAAGTTGCCAAACTGTAAGCGGTATACTTCATCTTCGTCTTGGGTTTCTAGATCCAAATCTGATTGCGCGTACCCCGAACAAATTAGCGCATAGCCTTCATCCTGCAAGGTCTTAGATAAACCGATCACCTCATGCTGATCGATTTTGCCAGATTTTACTCGCATCGCGCAGGCGGTACAAGCACCATTTAAACAGGAAAAAGGTAGATTAATACCTTGATCTTCTAAGGAGTCAAGAATATAGCGATCGCCTTCGATGTCAGCCTCATAGAACTTGTCATTTTGGCGATCGTGAATGCGAATGTGATAGGACATAGTGTTACACGCGAGTAGGAATCATGCCCGTCTGACGTGCATAATCAAATAAACCACCCGCATCAATCACAGGGCGGACATCGCCAAGGGATTTGAGTGCGAAGGTTTCGCCAGTCGTCTCATTAATAATGACATTGTTTTCAAAATCAATGGTCGCTTCTTCACCAGTCTTAAAGTGATCGACTAAGCGATCATTGGATTCCCAAGGATATAACTCACCTGTTGCCGTACAGTTACGAAAGAAAATTCTGGCATAGGACTGAGCAACTACCGCGTCAAGCCCCGCCGCACCGAGGGCGATCGGTGCGTGTTCACGCGAAGAACCACAGCCAAAGTTTTCACCCGCCACAATAATCGAGTAAACAGTCTTACTTTCTCCATCGGCAATAAAGCGATCGCTGTAGCGATCGGGCAAGCCAATCAAGGCATAGCCACCTAATTTTTCGTACTCATCGGGTTTAGATGGCACAAGGGTGAGATATTCCGCAGGAATAATCTGGTCAGTATCAATATTGTCATCCAATACAAATACTTTGCCTTGAATTGTTTTACTCATAATTTTCTGCTTCGCAATAACCAAATAATTACAGTCTATACAGGCATGAAAGTGCTGCTTTGCAGCACTTTCATATTCCCTTCCCAGAGAAAGATTAGACGTTGCGGCGCGATGCGCCGCAACACTAATTCTTGGTTTTTAATGTCTATTTTGATACTGAGAAGGGAGTACTTGTATAAGTGATATTAATCAAAATAAAACAAGGTGACAACTTTGCGTTGTTCTTCGGCATCGTGGCAAGTTTGCAATAAAGTTTCGCTACCGTGAAATGCAAAGCAAATTAGCTGCTGGCATTTAGAAATAATTTCTTGGTTACATCGGCTACTTGCTTCCGCCAGCGACAGCGTGTCATTCTCGCTATGCTCAATCAAATGAATAACATTTTCTAACTGCTCGCGAGACTCATAGGGCTGTCTATCAAGGCTTTGTGGCAAAATCACGGTCAGCAAATTGGGGTCAGCGCGTAAAGCACCCCGAATTGCAGCAAAATTTGTCCCTGTTGCCCCAGAGGTAATAATACTATTGCCAGATAGCGCCAAGGCATAGCTGAGCAGTTCAATCAGCAGTTGGTGAGTCAATGGCACATGGCGGGAACCTAAAAACGCGATCCGCTTCGAGCCTTGCTGCTGAATCGTCGCAAGCTCCTGCAAAAAGTCGTCTAGCTTGGGTAGATTAATTGACTGAGTCAAACAAATCCCTCTCGTTTACTTACTGAACGAATATCTACAAAGATATCATTAAATTCCAGTTGGTAAACCATCGATGCTCTGGCGATTCTTATTCTGCCATCGCAGAGAGGTTGGCAGAATTTAACCAGATCTAAAAAATTATGGCGCACAATGCGTGTGCGCCATAATTTTTTAGATCTGGTGGAAAATCTTATAACTTTTCGACAAATTGGCGAATGCGATCGCAACCTTCGCGAATCGTCCCTAAATCAGTCGCGTAGGAAAGACGGATGCAGTTATCAAGACCAAAGGCAATCCCTGGAATTACCGCCACTTGAAACTCTTCTAAAAGTTTGTCGCAAAATTCTAGGGAGGTCATGCCAAAGTTTGTGATACTAGGGAATAGATAAAATGCGCCATCGGGTTTAGGGCAAGTAATCCCTGAAATAGAAGTTAACAGGTCATACATCACATCACGGCGTTCTTCAAAGGCTTTTCGCATTGTTTCGACACATTCTTGCGACCCATTGAGCGCTGTGACTGCACCATATTGAGCAAAGGTACAAACATTAGAAGTACTATGTCCTTGAATGATGGTAGCTGCCTTGATGATTTCCTGTGCGCCTGCCAAATAGCCAATCCGCCAACCTGTCATCGAATAAGCCTTAGCAAAACCGCTACTGATTAAAGTGCGATCGTACATGGCTTGGCTGACGGTGGCGATGCTGAGATGGGTTGCGCCATCATAGAGAATTTTTTCATAAATCTCATCGGAGACGATATAAACATGGGGATGTCGATCTAGGACTTCAGCGAGAGCTTTGATTTCCGCAGGCGAATAGACCATACCCGTGGGATTAGAAGGCGAGTTGAGCACAAACAGCTTGGTTTGAGGAGTAATCGCCGATTCTAATTGTTCAGGGGTGATTTTGTAACCAGTTTCTTCGGTGGTAATTACAAATACGGGTGTCGCTTCGGCAAGTTTTGCCATTTCGGGATAGCTCACCCAAAATGGTACAGGAATAATGACTTCATCCCCAGCATCAAGGATTGCCATCATTAGGTTGTAGAGCGAATGCTTACCCCCATTGGTAACGATAATTTGTTCTGGTTTGTAAGTTAGATGATTGTCGCGCAGGAGTTTGGCGGCGATCGCCTGTTTCAGTTCGGGTATACCTGCGGCGGCAGTATAGCGAGTCCTACCTTGATCAAGCGCTAGTTTGGCAGCAGCCTTGATATGGTCGGGAGTATCAAAGTCTGGTTCACCAGCACTAAAGCTACAAACATCAATTCCACTAGCCTTCATTGCCTTAGCTTTTGCGTCGATCGCTAAAGTTAAGGAAGGCTGAATATTACTAAGTCGTTTTGCCAGTTGCATTTTTTCTGGAGGAGCGAAGGCATTTTAGAGGATTAAGTTGGCATTGTATCAAAGCATACTTGCTTGAGTTTGCTAGATTTTTAACAATTTACGATTTATCGCAAAATATCCCATCAGTCTGAATCACGGATTTGACGGATTATGAGATTTCGCGGATTTTGATTCTGGTGTAGCAACAAAAAATTCGTAAAATTCGTAATAAAAAATCCGTGTCATCCTTTAATTCCTGTAAGCCTTGTTCAGACTTTAGTAAGCGCGAATCATCGCTTGTGTGCCTTGCTCTGCACCTTGCCCATCATCAAGTTGACTGACTTTTTGAAATTTTTCCATAGCTAAGGCGATCGCGGGTAATGATAAATCTTGGCGATCGCTAATTTCCTGAACCAGTCGCAAATCCTTGAGCATATGCTTAATGGCAAAGCCTGCCTGATAATCGACCTGAGCCACTTTCATGCCGAGATTAGTCAACGCCCATGAGCCAGCCGCCCCACTGCCACAGACATCAACAACTAATTGCGGATCAACACCCATTTTTTCAGCCATTTGCATCGTTTCGCAGAGGGCAAGCATATAGACTGACACAAGGGTTTGATTGCAGAGCTTTACGGCTTGACCATTACCGATCGCCCCGCAATGTTTAATATGGCTACCCATCGCCTCAAATAGGTGTAAAGATTCCTGCAAATCTTCAGGATTACCGCCCACCATAAAGGTTAATGTGCCGTTACGCGCACCGACATCGCCACCTGAAACTGGCGCATCTAAAAATCGTAATCCGTCATGGAGCAGAGCATTGCCGATCAATTTGGCGGCATCACTGCCGATGGTGCTGGTATCAATAAATAGGGCGTTGGCGTTGGCAAAGCCCATCGCGCCCTGTTCACCAATTAACACCTCGGTGACATCAGGCACATCCCCCAAACAGGAAAATACGATCTCTGCATCCTTAACTGCGGCTGGGAGCGTATCGGCTAATGTGCCTCCTGCATTGATAAATGGGGCGATCGTGGGGCGATCTTTAGTACGGTTCCACCCCATCACCGAGTAACCACGTTTTACTAAATTGGCAGCCATTGCCCCACCCATTACACCCAAGCCAAGAAATGCGATTTTCTGAGTCATTTTCAAAAAAGTAACGTAAAAATACGAATTATAGCTTTTAGTGAACCAAAACATGAGGGGCGGCGCGATGCGCCGCCCCTCATGTTTTGGTTTTGTAGACTGGTAAACGCTATAAACTTAACAGAGACTTTAAGCGTTAAGGTAACAAGAGTGACAAAAACTGTATGGATATTTCCCGGACAAGGTTCTCAGGCTGTAGGCATGGGCTTAGATCTGGCGGAGGTGGGCAAAGATAAGTTTGCCAAGGCTGAACAAATTTTGGGTTGGTCGATTTTAGAGAAATCTCAAACTGATGTCACAGAACTTTCTAAAACCCAATTTACCCAGCCCAGTTTGTATGTGATTTCCGCAGTTCTTGCTGATGTCCTCAAGGCAAAAGATCTAAAGCCTGATGCGGTCACAGGGCATAGCTTGGGTGAATATAGTGCGCTCTATGCGGCGGGTGTGGTGGACTTTGCTACAGGTTTAGAATTAGTCAAACAGCGATCGCTACTGATGGCAGAAGCAAGCGGCGGCGCGATGGCGGCTCTGATTGGGTTTAATCGCACGAATTTAGAAGCGGCGATCGCCCAAACCGAAAATGTAATTCTTGCCAATGATAACAGCGCCGAGCAAGTGGTCATTTCAGGAACAGAAGCCGCCGTCAAATCAATTGTGGAACAGGTCAAAACGAAGCGAGCAATTTTTCTTGCCGTCAGTGGCGCATTTCATTCACCACTGATGGCGGCAGCAGCAGCTAAGTTTGCGACAATTTTGGAACAAACCATTTTTAATGATGCAGAGATTCCTGTGATTTCTAATGTTGAACCCCATGATGCGACCACATCAGGACAGGTTTTGCGCGATCGCCTTGTTCAACAGATGACTTCACCAGTACGCTGGCGCGAAATTTGCTTGTATCTGGCGGAGCAAGGCTTTGAACAGGCGATCGAAGTGGGTTCGGGTAAGGTCTTAACGGGATTAGTTAAACGCAATGCGCCTAGTTTGGCATTGGTAAATGTGAATACTTTAGAACTGGCGATCGCTTTATGAAAAAGTAAAAGGCGCACTTCGTGCGCCTTTTACTTTTAGGATTAGTCATTGATTAATAATTTCGCGATCGCCTTTGCTTCTAAAGGCTCAAACAGATAAAATCCCTGACAAGCATGACAATTATTTTTTTCTAGAAACTGTAACTGTTGCTCAGTTTCCACCCCTTCCGCCACCACATTTAAACCTAGATTAATACCTAACACAATAATCGCTTTGACAATTTCTCCATCCCCCGACTCACGATCTAGACGGGAGATGAATGAGCGATCGATCTTTAAGGTATGAATTGGGAAACGATGCAAATAACTTAAAGAAGAATAACCCGTACCAAAATCATCAATACAAACTTGAATATTTCTCTCGCTTAGTTCGTTTAAAATCTGCGTTGCTAAAGAAGTCTTTTCGAGCAAGATACTTTCCGTAACTTCTATTTTTAAATTAGAACTATGCAAATCAGTTCTTTCTAATATCTGATCAATTTGACTCATCAAGTCTGGCTTAGTAAAGTGTTTTCCTGACAAATTGACACTCATCGTCAGATTTGCAGCCTTAGGAAACTCATCTTGCCATAGGCGTAATTGAGAACAAGCCTTTTGCAATACCCAAAAATCAATCACCCCAATTAAACCTGCATCTTCCGCCAGTGGAATGAAGTCCACAGGAGAAATTAGTCCTCGCTCAGGATGTTGCCAACGGATCAGAGCTTCAAACCCTAATATTTGTCCTGATTTCAAACCGACAATGGGCTGATAGCAGACTCGAAACTCTTCACGCTCGATCGCTCGCCGTAAATCACTCTCTAATCTCAACTTTTGGAGGGCTTCCGTATGCATCGAAGGATTAAATACTTCATACCGTTCCCTTCCTTGTTCCTTGGCTCGATACATGGCGGTATCAGCATCACGCAATAATTGCTCAGGTTGGGTATAGTCAGCAGAATTGAGCGCTATGCCAATGCTGGTACTCACAAATATTTCATTGCCATCTAGTAGAATGGGAACCTTTAATATGTCTTGAATTCTCTGTACTACTTCAATAACATCACCAATATCTTGAATTTCTTCAATAAGCATCACAAATTCATCGCCCCCTAACCTCGCCACCGTATCGCCTCCCCTCAAACAATCACGCAGGCGATCGGCTACGATCTTTAATAGGCGATCGCCTGCTAGATGTCCAAGGCTATCATTGATCACCTTAAATCGATCCAAATCTAGAAAAAGTATGGCGAACTGGTCAGAAATTCCTCCTGAATTTAAATGCGATCGCCTCTGTGATAATCGCAGAGCATGGTTCAACCGATCTAAGAACAAAGCACGATTGGGTAAACCTGTTAGAGAATCATGGAAAGCATCATGGCGCAGTTGGGCTTCCATCCTTTTGCGTTCCATTAATTCCGACTGAGCATTTTGATAAAGCTCTGATTGATGAATCGCGATCGCACATTGATCGGCGATCGCTTTAACCAGAGATAACTCATTTTCAGACCAAATTCTCTCTCGATCATTCTGGTAAAGACTAATGCCGCCCAAATAAAAATTTTGATAAAACAGAGGGGTAATCACTAGCGAATGAATCCCATAACATTCTGCTATATCTCTAGCTTTGTCGGCAGCATCCTGATTAACTTGATGAACAACTATCTGTTGTCCCTGTCCTAATTTTTCTTGATAATATTCATAAAATCCACAGTTTATGCCGATGGTGATATTGCTATCTTTATTGATGTAGTTGACGCACATTTGTTGTGAACTATTGGGCTGAAAGATCAAACAATGAGTGACTTGTAAAGCTTCTTGCAACAAATTTGCTGTGGTTTGGAGGACATCTTCTAAAACCAGAGTTTCGCGCATTGCTTGCACAATTCGATTAATAATTGTTTCACGCCATGCTTGCTGTTCAATTTGGGCAATTGATTCTTTTTGTTGTCGCCGTAATGCAAATTCTTGCAATGCTCTGTTTAACACGCTTGGCAATCGAAATAACCGATCTTTTAAAACATAATCAGTCATTCCCGCCTTAATACATTCCACCGCCGATTCTTCGCCTAAACTCCCCGTAATTAAGATAAAAGGAATATCTTGCCCTGATTCTTTTAAAAATTTAAAAGCTTGTAATCCGTTAAAGCTAGGTAATCGATAATCAGATAGGACGACATCATAACTTGTAGTTTGCAAATAGCTCTGACAATCAATGGCTGTAGCCGTTATGTCATAGGTAAAAGAGATGCCTGCTGATTGTAAAGCCAGCAAAGTTAGCTCCACATCCGCCGCAACATCTTCGATGAGTAGAATATGTAGCGATCGCGGCGATCGATGCTCTTCTGCCGCTTCAAATTCTCCAAACTCCGATATCAAATTGCTCATGGTTTCAGAGACATAGGTTTAGAGCATTTAGTCAAGTTATAGCATTTCCCAGATGATAATTAAACGATGTTCCTTGCGAGGTGTTGACAAGTAATGTATGCATTGCATCTCTGGTCTCAGTCGAGAGATGGCAAATGATTGAGCATCATCCAATAAAAACCTACCTGTCGCGCTACATCGACAAATTGTTTAAAGTCTAGAGGTTTGACAATATAACTATTAACTCCCAAATCATAGCAAACTTTTAAATCACGGTTTTCCGCCGATGAAGTCATTACTACTACTACGAGATTGCGGGTGCGCGGAGAACTGCGAATCATTTCTAATATTTGAATACCATTAATTTTAGGTAACTTTAAATCTAGAAGTACTAGACGGGGTAATGGCTGTGTGGGTGGTAGTCCATTACGCCCGAATAGATAATGCATAGCTTGTTCACCATCTACTGCTATATCAATTTTATTCACAAAGTTGTAACTATCCAAAGCAATTTGGATTAACTCAACATCATTAGGATCATCTTCGATTAGCAAAATTTGAGTTGCTTCCATTTATTTGTTAGATCCTAATCACAAAGTTTTCACAGCTATGGATATTTTACTTAAGACATAAAACCGATTCATCGGGTTGTGGTGCGTAGCGCCGCAACTTTATGAATGAGTACAGCGCTTTGCGCTGAATTATAACCCAGAAAAATTTTTGAGAGCGCGGCGGAGCCAGACTCTCAAAAATTTCTCTGTACTACTTGAAGCCTCAACAGGCTGTAACTCGTTTCAGATTTTGACAAAGAAGGTTGCTCCTTGATTGGGTGAACTTTCTGCCCAAACGGAGCCACCATGACGTTGGGCAATCCGTTGCACGATCGCTAAGCCAATTCCAGTTCCTTCAAAATCTTGCTCGTTGTGCAATCTTTGAAATACCCCAAAAAGTTTATCAGCATATTCCATTTGAAAGCCTACGCCATTATCTTTAATTCTGATGGTTTGATCTGGCAAACTATCAATTTCAATGCGTGGGTTAGGCTGATTGCGACTAAATTTAACAGCATTACTAATGAGATTACGAAATAATTGTTGCAAAAGAGTTGGATCGCCAATGGTATTAGGTAATTCACCAATCACAAATTCAAGGTTGGGATTATGTTTAGGATCGCTGCTAAGGACTTCGATCGCATCATCAATTAGTTCACGGATTGATACTGGTTTTGCATCTAGGGGTTTACGTCCATACCGCGATAAAACCAGCAGCCCGTCGATTAAATTCCCCATCTTTTGGCTACTGCTATCGATCACTTGTAAGTAATGATCAACCTTAGGATCTTGAAGTTCTTCGTGCTTTTGAATCTGTTGCCGCAAGGCATTCACAAATCCATTGATATGGCGTAATGGCGCTCGGAGGTCATGGGAAACCGAATAACAAAAGGATTCTAATTCACGATTTGTATTTGCTAGTTTTTGGGATGTTTCTAATATTTTGGCTTCGGCTAATTTGCGATCGGTAATATCAATGGCAGTACCAATAATGTGAGTCAATTGATTTGAGGTGTCATAAATCGTTTCCCCCCTAGCCGTCACATAGATCAATGCGCCATTAGGCTGAATTATCCGATGCTCAAGATCATAGGGTTGCCCCAATTCCATCGCAGCTTGTACGGTTCTGTCAAAATGCTCCCAATCTTCTGGATGGATATATAGCTTTAATTGCTCGTAGTCTGGGGGATGGTTGCTAGGCTCAAGTCCATAAATACGAAAAACTTCATCTGACCATGTGAGATGCCCTGTATTAATCTCGTATTCCCAACTGCCCAGTTTGCCAATGCGCTGCGCTGTTTTGAGATGCCTATCACTCTTGAGTAGTTGCGCTTCAGCTAATTTGCGATCGGTCACATCACGGACAATTACCAATAGCTCATCTTCAGAGTAGGGCGCAATCCGCACCTCTTCATATAAAGTTTTGCCAAACTTAGTGATTTGATGCTCATAAATTTGGACTTCCCCTGTAGCGATCGCCTTCTCATATAGTTGCAGTTGTGCAGTTAGGGTTTCTGTGGTTAAAACTTCAGAAATGTGATGCTTGATTGGTACATATTTTGACTTGTCGTAGGTTGTGGGCATAATGCACTGCACACAGGTTCCGTCAGGCTTAAGCAGCAATAACAGATCTGGAAGAGCTTGGAGAATCGCCCGATTCCGAGATTCACTTTCGCGCAAATCGGCAGTACGCTGCTCAATTCGCATTTCTAGTTCTTCATTAAGTTGATTGAGGGCTAACTCTGATAATTTAAGAGCCGTGATATCTCGTCCCACCGACTGAATCTCAATGAGTTCTCCTTGGGCATTAAAAATTCCTTGATTGATCCATTGCGTCCAACCAATTTGATTGTTAGGACGATGATCGCGATTTACGCCAATAAAGCTGGATTGTTCAGGATTTAGGATCGATAAACTATCCATAATATTTTGTAAGTCATCTGAAGCAGCAAAATCAATCCATTTTTTGCCAATCACATCCTCTCGACTGCTCCCCAGCATCTGACATAAAGCTTCATTAGCAAAGGTAATAGTAGTATCTGCAAGCGATCGCAGAATTAGATCGGTTTGTTGCTCGACAATCTGGCGATAGTTGCTCTCATTTTGGAGGATTACTCCTTCTATATAGATTTTGGGATTCGTTTGCCGATGATTGTTGGTGAGATTTTGGATTGCGTCATCTGAGTTTTGGCGATCGCTTATGGTATTAATTTCAGTGGCGATCGCATCGAGGCGAATTGGTAAACCTGTGGCATCTTGAACTACTTTTAATCTTGCCGAAAACCAGCATATTTCGCCGCTAGACCTTTGCAGTCGATAATTTAGATAGGATTTTCCTGATACTAGGGCTTGCGCGATCGCCTCTTGCATTTTGATCTGATCTTCAACCGCGATCGCCTCTAACCAAAGCTGAGAATTAGCCAGCAATTCCTCGCGATCGCCTTGATAAGCCTTAGCAGCAGCAGCATTAAAATATAGCGGTGTGAGATCGGGTAGAGCTAGTGACCAAACGAGATCATCAAAGCTATCGATGATTTCCACAGGCAAGTTGTCACGGCTAGGGACAGATTCATGACTCATTGCAGTAGTTCCATACATCTAAAATTTAGGTCGCTATCTATAGAGAGTAGCAGCGCAAAGCGCTGCTACTCTCTATAGGGTTTTGATACTGCCAAAGATTTAACAATAGCTAAATCTTTGGTAAAACTTTACTAATTTCTAACTGTACGTCTAGATCGGGAAAAATACTTAAGGCGATCGCCTGATGGTCAAGTACATATCTACGCTGAGCATAATTACCTTTGCCTTGAATATCGCGATAGGGTTCGCTATAGACTTCTAACCGATGATCTACCAAATTAAATAACCAATAATTGGCAATTCCCGCCTCGGCATAGAGCGCCCCTTTGACATCGCGATCATAATCAAGGGAAGAATCGGCAATTTCAATAACTAATAAAATATCGTCGGGGGTGGGATGTCCTGTGAGGTAGTTATCTTCGCGATCACGCACAATCACAAAATCTGGCTCAGGTAAGCTATCAGGGGATAAGAAGATCGGATCTTGGCATTGTAATTTTGCACGCCCTTTAACCAGATTTGATAGTTCCTCTAGTAGATTGCGACAACAAAATGTATGCCTAATACCCTTGGCAACCATATAGGTAATTTCTCCTCTAATTAATTCAGTGCGCTCTTGTTGTGTCGTATTTTTCAACACCCCTAAATCGGTCAGACGTTGATATTCGGCGATCGTAAATCGTTTGGTTTGAACTAACATCAGCACACCTCACGCGGAGCATATCTGTAATAATTGTAGCGATAAAAAAAGCGGCGCTTTGCGCCGCTTTTTTTATCAGAAAAATGGGTTTAACCCCCCGTGCTTCCAGCACGGCTTTATATTACAATAGTAGATGAGTTACAGGTTGAAACACCGCCAGCATAAGCCCGACAAATTTGGCTCGACTAGGAAAGATGTTACGGTTGCCACTTAACAGGCTGGGAAATAGAAAACTCAACAGGGTAACGAATTCCTGTATAAACATAGTGCAGTAACCGTCAAAGCGGCGAATGAAAAAAAGAAAAAGCTTTGAGTCGAAAGACAGGTAGGGTAGGGCATACCCAAACCTCTCCTAAAATGGAGAAACGCTTGAAGAGCCATCCACTAAAAGGGTAACTAGATGACAAGGAATATTCTAGTAAGCTCGGATGGGACATAATCGTGTAAGACCTAAGTATGTGCAAGCAGAAAAGGCTGTGATTAGCTCAGGAATCCCCGTCGCTTCAGCGCTGGGAATGTCAATTAACTAATTGTCTCTCAATTAATCCTGTCAAACTATCTGTCCAATGGGTCGCCAGATCAAGACTCTCGGCTTCCACCATGACCCGCATTAGTGGCTCAGTACCCGAAGCACGGACTAACACTCTGCCCCGATCGCCTAAATCCTGTTCTGCTAAAGCGATCGCCTGTACTAAAACATCGCAGGTTTGCCAGTTGCGGCGCAATTCCCGATCTTCGACACGCACATTCTTGAGCAACTGCGGATAGGGGTGAAAACTTTGATCCATTAATTCTGCGAGGGGCGCTTTTTGTTTTGTCAAAGCCGCCAGATGCAACGCGGCAAGTAACCCATCGCCACTGACGGCATAATGACGGCATAGCACATGCCCCGACTGCTCACCGCCGAGCATTGCACCCGATCGCACCATTTCCGCATGGACATACTGATCGCCCACAGCAGTCCGCACAAAATTACCGCCCAGCTTTTGCCATGCCCTTTCAAAGCCAAGATTTGCCATTACCGTAGTAACGATCGCACTATCAGGCAATTGGTTATTTTCCAATAATTCCTGACCCCAAAGGTACAAAATATAATCGCCATCAACGACGCGCCCATTGCCATCGACCGCCAAAACGCGATCGGCATCCCCATCAAAGGCAAAGCCCATATCAGCGCCATGTTCTTTGACGGCGGCGCGGAGGGGGTCGAGATGGGTGGAGCCACAATTGACATTAATGCGATCGCCGTCGGGTTCTTGGTGCAGACAAATTACCTCTGCGCCCAAATTGCGAAATACTTCCAAGGAAACGCGAGTGGCGGAACCATGAGCCAGATCTAGCACTACTTTGAGTCCGCTTAAATCTGTGGCGATCGAGTTTTGCAGAGAATCTTGATAGTCAGAAATTAAATGCGCCTTTTCGTGATACTTACCCCAATCCGTAGAAGAATTAACCAAATCAACATGTCGCCGTGATTCAATCAAAGCCTCGATCGCCTGCTGCGTTTCGCTACAAAGTTTTGTCCCATTCGCCCCAAAAAACTTAATTCCATTATCTTCGGGTGGGTTATGGCTTGCCGAAATCATCACGCCGCCAAAGATTTCAGGAGAACTTGCAGTCAGATGCGCCACCGCAGGCGTAGGGCATAACCCAATATGCCACACATCCCAACCTGCGGCGGTCAAGCCTGCGGAAATTGCGGCTGATAGCATATCGCCCGATGTCCGTGAGTCTTGACCGATCGCGATTACATTCGCCTTATTAGTGCGATCCAAGTCAACCCGTTCTTTTAAAATCTTGCCTGCACTAATCCCCACTTCTAAGGCTAGTGGGGCAGTCAAAAAGCTACCGACATGACCACGAATGCCATCTGTCCCAAACAATTTCATAAACTCGACTCCACAACACCTGACAGTATTTTGATGACCTTTATATTTCTAATTAAGTTGCGCTCAAAGTCAATAGCCCCAAATAAAAAGGCTCACACCGTGAGCCTTTTTATAGAAAACTATGCTGCAACCTCAAATTTTGGACGTTGGTTGACAACCTCATCGATCAACCCATAGGTTTTTGCCTCGTCAGGAGCCATGAAGAAATCGCGATCGGTATCCTCCGCAATACGCTCAATCGGTTGCCCTGTATGGAAAGCCATCAAATCATTCAGACGACTTTTGTGATACAGAATTTCCTTAGCTTGGATTTCGATATCCGTCGCCTGACCCTGTGCGCCACCAAGAGGTTGATGAATCATGATCCGAGTGTGGGGCAGAGATAGTCTTTTCCCCTTAGCACCACCAGTGAGCAGAAACGCTCCCATACTTGCCGCCAGACCGACGCAAATCGTCGAAACATCAGGACGAATATGCTGCATCGTATCGTAGATAGCCATACCTGCGGTTACAGAGCCGCCAGGGGAGTTGATATACAAGAAAATATCTTTTTCAGGATCATCGGCTTCAAGGAATAGCAATTGAGCAACAACAATGTTCGCAATGCTGTCATCTACCTGCTGACCCAAAAATACGATCCTCTCCCGCAGCAGACGCGAAAAAATATCAAAGGCTCTTTCGCCACGACCAGACTGTTCGATTACGGTTGGGATCATAACTTAATCTTTACGGTTTACAAAAATAATACGAGAGATTGAAAGCTCAGTCGCTTCAGCGCTGAGAGTGCCAATCTCAGTCTATTGTACTGATATGTAATCATAGCTAACCTTTCTCTTTATTCGGATTTCACCCAACCTTTATTAAAACCAAAAGAAAATTTTAAAAGGCTTGCAAAGCAAGCCTTTTAAAATTTTCTTTTGGTTTTTAAGTGTAGCCAAGGCTATCAAAGTCCTATGAGGGTCTGTGATATAGTTTTTCGAGTCCTGAACATTCACAAATAAGCAGATAAACGAAATGACTAAAACTAAAATCGCCACCACTGCTGAGGTTAAGTCCGATAAAGTTCTAAAAACTAATGCCAATGGACAGTCTGTACTTGTGGCTCAAGTTAACGGTAAATATTGCGCGATCGCCAATAAATGCCCCCACTTTGGACTCCCCCTCGCTAAGGGAAAATTTGAGAATGGCGTAATCACCTGCCCATTCCACGGTTCTGAGTTTGAAGTTTGTAGCGGCAAGAATGTCAAATGGGTTGATTCCTTTGTTGGGCTTCCGATCCCCAATCTTGTCAAAAAAGCGATCGCTATGGGTAAAGCCCCCACTGACGTAAAAAGTTTCGCGGTCACTCAAGAAGGCGAAGATCTATTTGTAGATGCGTAATTGCGTAATACTGCGATCGCAAGTCTTTTAGCTCAAGAAATTAGAGGCGGCGCGAAAAGCCGCCTCTAATTTCTTGGGTTTTAGAGATCGCCCCACAAGATACGATCAAATCCTTTAAACTGGAATAGACCTAAGATTCTCTGTCTATTCTTCAAATATTTGCAAAGCTAATGCCAAGTCCGACCCATTTACCCGAAGCCATCGATCGCATTGTCAAGCGATTTCAGAGGCTCACCGACCCGAAGCAACGTTACGAGCAGTTGATTTTGTATGGGAAGAAACTAGAAGCATTCCCAGAATCGCTCAAAACTCCTGAGAACAAAGTGCAGGGATGTGTTTCACAGGTATTTGTGGTGGCGGAATTAGATGAAAATGAGCATGTGGTGTTTTCGGGTGATTCCGATGCCCTGATTAGTAAAGGCTTTTTGGGATTATTGTCGATTTGTATGACTGGCTTGACCCAAAAAGAAATTGAAGTGCTTACTCCCGATTTTATTAAGGAGACAGGTTTAGTCGCTAGTCTTACGCCTTCCCGCGCCAATGGATTTTATAACGTGTTTAAAAAGATGCAACAGCAAGCGATCGAAATTGAATTGCCCAGCGTTCGTTAATATCAAATAACAAGGGGCTTAAGCCCCTTGTCAAACTAATAGGACTTACGCAAAACCTAAATCGCCCTCATCCCCCAACCCCTTCTCCCGTTCTGGGAGAAGGGGAGTAAGAAATTATTCTTGTTCCCCT
>JFJP01027238.1_pt1 | contig 16159 bp, 14 predicted proteins | sample 431651 | NCBI WGS metagenome assembly JFJP01 (sample SAMN02602958, study PRJNA72255) | Microbial mat metagenome, whole genome shotgun sequencing project. | biome: fresh water; feature: sink hole; material: water; isolation source: purple microbial (photo- and chemosynthetic) mats found in... | reverse complement strand
CACTTTATCTTATTTATAACAGTTTTATAAAGGAAATCTAATTCATTTTTAGCCAAATCCTCATAATTTTCTTCCTTTTCACTGCTTTTCTCCTTTTTATCGTTAAGAACACTATCATAAAGCAAATCTAATTCGTTCTTCGCTACATTTTCATAGGCTTTTTCCTGAAGGCAATCCTCTTCCTTTTGATTAATCTCATTCAATTCTACGAGAACCTTCCCATACATCCATTCCAAACCTGAACAAATGTCCATTTTCATGTCTGCCATCAAGTTTTTTTCCTTTTCTTTTATTGAATTTTCAATGAAACTCTCGTTTTTTATCACATTTTCTTCCTTTTGAGGGGTTTGGAAGCTAATTTCTGGTTTTTCCATTGAATTCTGCACTTTTTTATCAGGGGTTGGTGCTTTGGACTTCTTTTTTTTCTGCAGTTTTTTTAAAGGATTATGAGGGGATTGGGATCTTTCTGAAGTCTGATAGATTTTATCGAGCAGAGCCTCGACGTCAATGCCTAAATTCTCTTGAATTGCCTGTATTTTCCCCAGCAAACCCATGTTATTACTATAATTTATCGTATTTTCAGGCGAATTCTTCTTTAATCGTTCATTTCTTTGATTTTCATCTAAATTGAGGTTTTTATGAAGACTATTTCGAATTTCTTCTTCAATAATTCTGTTTTTTACATCATTTCTTTGTAAATTCAGGTTCTGAGGAGAGGAAAAACGATCAAAATGTGAGATTGATTGCTTATTATAATTGGAATTCGAAACTTTTAAACCGATTTCAGAACTTATTTTCAATTGTTTATCAAGTTTTTCGTTCAAATAATCTAATTTCTTCTGAAAAGTCTCGTTCAGAACAGATAAATTATCAGGTTGGGAGGAAGGGGGGATGATATATTGGAATCTGTTCGGTCGAAAGGAGGGGTGTTCTGGTGGGGAACTGTGATTGAAGATGAGATTCGTTGTGTACATTTTTATTTATTTGACAGTTTATTGATTTATTCTTGTAAAATTTCTTAAAAAAAATTGATAAAATTTGATAAAATTGCATAAAAATTGATAAAAATTGATATAAATTGATATAAATTGATAAAATTGATAAAATTGCATAAAATTTAATAAATTTCATAAAATTTGATAAAATTGCATAAAATGACTATTTTTGAAAATATTCTTAAATTTTATTTTTATTATAACATGAAAAAATTAAGAATTTACTCAGCAATATGAAAAAATTGGTAGGTTTGTCGAATAGACCCAAGCATTTTTTCACATAAAGAATAGGGGATTGTGAACTTCAGTTTTTTAATGATGTAATTCTCTTCGAGCAGATCCAGCAGCATCTGAAACCCATCTAAATCAATCTCGTTTTCTTCATAATTGAGATATAAAATCGAGTAGTTATTCTTCAAAACATTCAATAAAGTCTTGAAAATATACCCTTTAATCTTCTTGCATTTTCCCATTTCCAGTATATTAATCCCATTGAAGTCTTCTAATAAATGGCATAACCCCTTAATAGAATTGTCGCTAATGAGATTTTCTGAGATATGGAGCTCCAAATAGCTCGCATATTCAATAATTCCTTTGTTTTTATTCAATTTATGAATTTTTTCCAATTGGTTGATCAAGCCGAAGAAGCCTTGATCACTCATTTTCACATTTATCAATCCCAGTTTATGCAAAGGCAAATTATACCTCTCGATCTTTTTATTGAGCATCACCACATGTCTATTATACAAGGTTTGTGACAAATGCATGACCCCCTGATCATACAAATCATTGTAATTCAAATACAAATACTTCAATTCAAATGAATTATCACTGATCAAATACTTCTCCAAAGCCACTAACGCTTGAAAATTCATCGCGTTTCTCTCTAAATTCAAGGTTTCGAGCCTGAAATTCCAAACGCCTTTTGATAAACTACCTATAAGGTTCTGTAGGACTCCTGGTCCGATCATCGCTTTTGCCAGGTTCAATTCTCTCAATTTATTGTGATAAACCAAGGAATCAGTTAGTAAATCAATGAAAATCTCCAGTTTTCCTTCCAACGCGCTTTCATTATAAGCATTCATTCTTCTGAAGCCTAAATCTGATAAATCCAGTTTCGTGGATCCTTCATTTTCAAAGAATCTCACTAAATTGCAAGAAACCTTCATCTTCTCTTTATCCACTACATCATAATAATACCTAAAAGCTATTTGATTTGCCAATAAACGTCGCCAAACGCTGCCTGAATCTTTTAATTCAAAGGTTAAATTCCTTCCCAAACCTTCTGGTAATTTAAACATGCTTCTTTTATTGATCATTAACTCAATAATTGGCTTTGTAGGCAAATGAATAATACCCTTTGCAGCGGAATGATCAGCCGAACGATACCAATATAGATTAAAACCTCGTAGAACTAACCATCTGAAATGAACTTTATCAGTGTTCTTTATCTGTTTGTAGATAGGGGCTGCCAAAGTAACAGAACCGAGATCAGGACGCTCTTCAGCAGGTCCTATATTGAGATCTAATTGATTATCGTGTGGATATTCGGAGAAATCAAAGAAATCGAGCTTATAACCTGAAATAACCTGGTTTTCTCGAGCATCTTCCAATCGCTTTATTTCAATGTTTCTTTCTTTCTTTACTGATTTTTTGTTTTTTCGCGCGAAATTCTTCACGTTTTCTTGTAAAACAAACTCGTATTTATTGAAATTTAAGCTTTTTTTCCTTTTGTATTTAAAAGGCATCGCAGCATCCAAATAAACACTCTTTAGAAAAAGAGCCAAAACCTCTAAAACTCTCGGATTTCTTTCAAGTTTCGCACGGATTCTCTTTTTTTTCATCTGACGAGAATAGTCCTCCATTTCTAACCTGGCTTTTTCCTGGAGATTTTCATCCGGACCAGTATAAAAGACTTCCTTAGGAGCTTCTTTATTTATAAATTGGTCTTCCTCTGAATAAATCCCTTCATTATATCGCACATCTTCATGAAACCCAAAACGATAATTTATCACATTGGGATTTCGGTGTTTTATCATGCTTTTTATGGTTTTTGGCTCGATAATAGTCCCGAGGAAATCGTTCTTCTTTAGAAAAGAATTGAAAATCTTCAATGCTAACAGCTTTCCTTGTGTGATTTTTTCTCCGCCTTTCACTAGAGTTAATGGCTGATATACTGCTATGAAGTTATTTTGTGATTTCACTACAAAAAAAGTCTCATTATATACCCCGTTTTGTGAAGAATTCATTGAATATAATATCTTCTGATTCTTGTTTCGGGCGTTATTGATGTAATTCGTGGGTAATATATAGAAATCTTCGAAAAAACCATTAGGTTTCTTTAATTCTGATTGAAGGGCCCTTTCATTATCGAGAGAATAACGCTTTAATCGCTCAAATTTCGTCTTGGATAGTTCTAATTCATCAATACTTTGCTTAATATCCTTCGTATTTACTATGACATTTGGCTGGTTTAACATCATAATTGGATGAGACACCTCACGACGTAGACTTTCAGATGAGGGTTTAAAGAAATTCTGGGGCATCTTCAATAAGCCAAAACTTTGCTTCTCCAGCTTTTTTTTAGAGGAAAGCATGTCTTCACAATCTTTTAAAACGGATTTCATTTTCTGCTTGGGAGGAGGGGGAGGATTTTTATATTGGGGAAGTTTCGTAGTTTGGGATTGGGAGATCAGGTCCTCAATGTTCTTTATTGTGTCGGAAATGGATTTACGGGGAGCAGGCTTGAAGATTATTTCCATTTTGAATCGAAAAATATTTTACTTTAAAAAAAATAATAGTTTTTAATTTTTTATGGTTCTTTACAAAAAATTTTTGTAAATTTTTACTTATTGATGTGTTTCATGTTTATTTTTAAAAAATAATGATGCAAAGTTATTTAGAAGATACAAGGATGATAGTCCTTAGATCTCCAAATCAGAAAATATGAATAAAAACGATGATGAAGATAAAGAAGAAGATGCAATGAATGGGGCTGTTGATATATATATTATTTTTTTGAGAATACAAATAAATTTATTTATTTATTTGTTTAAATCCCTAAAATCATTCTTCTTGGATCTTCAATTGTTAGCTTGAGTTTCTTAAGGAAAGTAGCTGCTTCCCGTCCATCGACCAATCTATGGTCATAAGTCATTGCCAAATACCTATATTCCAATAAAAAATTTTATTCATATAATTTTAAAAAAACATCATCGGTCGAGCCACAATATTTTCTCCTCTAACAACTGGTCTGTTAATCACTGCATGCATTCCCAATATAGCTGATTGTGGAGGATTCAATATAGGGGTTCCCATCAATGATCCGAACACACCTCCGTTCGAAATGGTAAAGGTTCCTCCAGCCATATCTTCAGTGGTAATTTTACCATCTTTACCTTTATTGCTTAATTCAATCAATTTCTAAAAAACATCAAAACATCATTAATTCAATATTTTTTGTTATTTCTCTAGAAATGAAAAACCTTTTCAATATCAGCAAACGATAAAGTTTCACAATTTCTTATCACAGGGACTAAAAGTCCAGCTGGTGTTGCAACAGCCACTGAGATATCAGTATAAGAGCGATAAATGATCTCATCACCGTTGATAACGGCATTGAGAATCGGCTGGTCTTGCAAGCAGATGGTGGCAGCTTTGACAAAGAACGACATGAATCCTAATTTGACATGATGTTTCTTCACGAAATCTTCCTGGAACATATTCCTCATATCCATCACATTCCCCATATCAACCTCTTGGAAAGTAGTCAAAAGCGCATAGGTATTCTGTGAATCCTTTAATCTTTGTGCTATTTTGATCCTCATTCTACTCATTTTTTCCCTTCTTTCTTCACGAGAAACCTGACCAGTTTCTAATAAAAACATGATTTTTTTTATTTCCAATCACATATTTCTCTTTCTTTTATTTACTTTTATTATCCATTGCTTGCGATGAAGTGGGTTTAGCCACAGGTTTCGGCTTAGCGATTGGTGGTGGAGGTGGAGCAGCTTTTTCTGCTGGCTTATGAGGGGTTTGGGTTTGAGCGACAGGCTCAGGTTTCGCTTCCTGTGGCTTTTTAACTGCATCATCAATTTCGTATAGAGGTTTGCCTACTGCCACCACATCACCTTCTTTGGCAAAGAGATTGGAAAGAACTCCGGCCTCTCCTGATCTGATATCTACTTTGACTTTTTCGGTTTCAATAATTGCTATTATTTCATCAAGATCAACGAAATCACCTTTATCTAAAAAAAAAATGGGAGATTTATCGAAAGGGAAGGTTTTTTTACTTTTTTCAAGCTTGTAAAGGACACCGTCTGTTATGGAGTCCCCCATTGATGGAACATTAAAGATTTTGGCTGAGAAAAGAAGATTGGAGTGAATGAAGGGAGATTATCGAAGTTACTTGCAAATAAATAGCGCGGGAATAAAGACATAAGCGGAAGGGTTCTCTTCAAGGGAAGAGTAGCTGCTGCGACCAGTTTTGAGAGCATTTTTTTGCACAAAATTATTTTTAATATCTTGAATATGTATATAATTAGGTTTAAATGGAAATTTAATGAGAAACAAAATAAAAAATTACTCTTTATTCAGAAAAGACATTCATAAAAATTTTTTTGTGAAAATAATAATAAAAATTTTTTTTCTTTAAATAATAAATAATGATAAGCAATTTTGCGATCTCTGAAAACGAAAACCCAAACCTGACCCTATTCCGCAAATTAAAGGAAAACGGCAGGTTATTGTCCCTAAAAAACAATATTCAAAATGATTTTAAGGAGCAGCAATACGTTCCCCAGAATGCTTTCACTCGTTTAAACCTTCCAAAAATTCTTAAAACCACTCAGAATTTTACCAAAGATTATCTCGGACCAACAGCCTTTAAACACTCTTTCAAGAAAACTTTGGAACCTTTTGCTTATAAAACAATAGGAAAAATAAATTTTTCAACCGATTCAAAGCTTATTTATAAAATGAATTTCGAAAAAGAGGATAAAAAACTTCAACACAACCAGGTGAAAATAATAAATAAGCTGATAAGAAAGAAAAAGCTAGAAAGTAAATTCCCCACTATGAAAGCCTTTTATGAGAAAATGATACTTTGGTTAGCGAAAACGAAGAATAGCTGCAAAGTAGTAGAGCCTTTAGAAGTGGTGACTCTTTTGAAAAGTCTTCACAACTCTCAAAAAGAGAAAAAAATCGAAATTGATGAACAAATTTTTAAATCACGGGAAAATGATGAAAATTTTGAATATGAAGAGCTGCAACATACAGGGATAGTTTACCCAAAGTTCGAAAATATTATAGATTTTTTTGAAATCAGTCCACCTAATAAGGCTGTTGTTATCAAAAAAGGTTTTAATCTAATGGTGAGGGAAAATGATTTGTTTCAAAGACATTTGGATGATACTCTGGAGTGCTCTTTTTGGAAAATAAAGGACATTAAACGATTTTTTATTTTTCATTTGAAATCTTTCAAAAAATTTGAAGTTATAAGTGCTAAATTACAGAAAAATGAACAAGAATGCCGCACTTTGTTTCGATTGACTGCTGAGTTTTTTGGGTTAAAAACTGGATTTAAGGATATAAAAAGAAGCAAAACCAAAGATATCAGCAAAGAAATCATTAAAGAAGTATTTTTTTTAATTTTTTTAACCGAAGTTTATCATGAGAAAAAATAGATTTATGATGTTTTAACCCAAATAACAGAGAAAAGGGTTCAACATTACCAAATTTATGAACCAAGTTTTCCATGTAATGAGATATTCTTCTCATTAAAAGAATTGGCATCGCTGATATATGATAAAAGGATGGAAGATGATTAAGCATTGGAAAAATGAGGAAAAAAGATGATATTTTTTTATTTAATTTTTTTTAAATTAAATTTAATTTAATTTTTATTTTTTTTATTTTTTCATTAAAAAATTGTGTTTTTTTCTTTTTTTATTTTACTTAAGAACCTCTTTCCCGTTTGATTCTATCTGAATCTGTGTTTTTGGACGATTGTGTTTGATTTTATCTAAATAAATAAACAAAATCATTTTAAAACTGTAATATTTTTTACATGAATCCAGGGTCATCGATGCTAATCCATTTAATCTAAGATCCCCACTATCATTGAGATGATCCTTAATCTCAATCGGCACATCGATTTTCGAAACTTTTTTCTTCTTAATCAATTTCGGAGTTTTCTCCTCTTCTTTATCTTCTTCTTTAACATTTTTAACATTATTGGGAGCTTGCTTGATAGGCTTAATCGATGAGGTTGTATGTGTAGCAGTTCTTTTTCTTTTTTCAAAAACTTTTTTTTGAAGATCCATCGATTCATCTGCTTTTATGTCTTTAATTGCTTTCATATATTGTCCATATAAAGATTTCAAAATTTTGAATCCATCAGAACTCAAACCTTCTATTTTTTCCTCAGATTTTTCGAAAAAATTCAATTGTTTCTCGAGGTCTAAATCTATATTATCCAGCACAGTTGACGAATAATTAGGAAATTTATCACTTAACACTTGATTGTCAAACAAGCATGTTCCATAGGCTCTTTTGAATTTTTATTTTAAAAAAATTCAATAAAAATTATGATTACTTTTGAGGATTTTTATAACTCCATTTGGCTGATAAAGGAGGCCAATTAAAGCTCGGTTTTCTTTTTAAATGATGAAGGAAATCATTTCGAGCATCTAAAACGCTGCTTTCTGTTTTTTTTTGAAAGGGATATTCAAGCCCGCTTAAAAAACTTCCTGAAAATAGTGGATTGCTGAGTGTTCCCCTTCTATCTTGAGAGAGAGAGGCTTCAGGATTGGCGACTGTTTGTTTGAACCATCCAACCAATTGACCCCATAGCATTGTTGTTTTATAGCTTTTCGTTCCTTTGGAAACAATTTCACCATCAATTCCCAAATTATGAGCTTGATTGATTTATTAAAAAAAATATAATAATTTTTGAAAATCAATCATATTTTCTACATTCTTTAGTATATGTCTCAACATTAGAAACATCACATTTTCTGACATAAACTGTATCTCCTTGAGCTTGAGGATATTCAAAAGGTTTAAAGTAAGTATGAGTGAAAGCATAAAAATATAAAGTGTCCGACATGGCAGCTCTATGGAAGCCCTTTGCTGAGGTCATTGAAGTTGTATTTAAATCTTTAAGTAGATTGCTTAAAATCAAAAACACAAGTCTAATTAGAGAGTTCACATGAGGTGAATGGTTTGTAATCATATTTTGAATGTCTTTATCAACAAGATGGATTAAATGGACGCATTTATTGACCTTGAATGCTAATAATTATTAAGAATTTAAAGGGAAGTTTACTTCGGGAATGTTTTTGTTAGGATATAGTGTTTTTAAAGCATCGCTTATGACTGTGACATCTTTTTCATCATCAGTAGATGATGTTTTAGGCGGTTTCCCCCATAATATCTTGGATATCTTCAAAAAAATTAAATAATTAAAAAAGTTTTTTTAATTCATTATTTATGATTATCACCTCTTTTTGGCCCAAAATTTCAAAAGGAGCTTTCAGTGAATTCGTTTTTTTCAGGAAATATTTGACTTTATCACATGTGATAACAAGATTCTGAATCCTGCTTTCTTTATTGCTATTCGCTAAAAATTCATTTACATCTCTTTGTCTTTTTTCTTCTTCGGGAGCCAAACCTGGCATAAGCTTCTCATTTAATGATTCTAACATATGAGCTTTTTCTTTTTCAACGAATTCCAAAGTCAAAGCCAGCCATTTTTTCAACCATTCAGGCATTTTATCTAAAACCCGCTCTCGTAAATGGAATTTCTCCATTATTTCATAGTCTTTGGTTTCGAGTGATTCACAAGAGGCTCGAAGAATAATATTATTTCGTTCGAGGAACCCATGAACATGTTCTATAAATGTATTCGATTCCTTAGTTTTTATTAATTCAAGGTATTTTCCTCGACATTTTTTAGAGCCACACATGCAAAAAGCTTTTTTGAGCTCATTTTGATCTTCTGTCACTGAACAATAATCAAAAGTTAACTCTTCACCGTATTTAATGTCCTTCATGGCATACATTCCAATTACATATTGTCCATTGGCAATAGTGGTCACTGTGCCACAATTGGGATCACAAGAATGACTCAATCTGCTTGAATAATTACCTTTATGAATAGGATCTACAAACTCAAAATTTAATTTATTTTATGCAACTTAAATGAAAAGAATGTTTTACAAAGATGTTGTAGCCCTTTGGATCATTTTTATGGATCTCCATCATAATGTTGTAGAAGTCCAATAAAACGTTCTTTGCTTTCTTTTAATGAAAAAAAAATTGATTATCATTAAAATTGACAAAAAAACCTGTTCCTTGAGATATTTCTTTATTTGATCCTGTTTTTCATACCAATACCAAGGTGGATAAATCTCTCCAAAATATTCAACAATAAACTCATTTTTTTTGAACCCATTTTTATTCACGCAAATCAGTCCTTGACCTTTGCTATGCACTCGAAAAGCTTCAGGATCTTGATTGAAATTCAAAGCTTTGAGTAAAATTTTAGCATATTTTCGATCTCCTTTATCAAACATTGTATCTTCTGACTTGTTTCTGGTCTTTTCCAAAATATAATTGCAAGCTATCTTCATGTCATAACCATTTTCTTTCTTTTGTTAAAATTTCTTAAAACTATCATAAATCATTTATTTAAAAAAAAACCTGCAAATTGATAGCTTTCATCAATTTATTCTGAATAAAATCAAATTTGGCATCTATCTCTTCTTTATTTTCTGGTAATACAAAAAAAATATTTTTCCTAGTATAAATATCAATTCCCCAAGACAATCTTTCTTCGACATCTTCTCCCAAAATTTTTCTTCTCATCAACCCAATCGCCATATTTTTGCAAACCCCTGCATGCGAAGTTTCATCACATTCAATTTTCTGCCCTCTATTAGGACATGAACTCATCCAAGTTGATAATTCATAACTGAAATCTCCCAAAGTTTCATATTCCCAACAAACACATCCTACAGGACATTTAACAGGTTTCTTGTAGGCTTTTAAATCTTCATTGACTTTTTGATCGGGGTCAACAGCATTATATCCATCAATAGTCACATAATGTCTAAAGGATTTAGGGATAACCGGCCATTTTGTGCAATTCAATTTGTATATGGTTTCTTGAGAAATGATATTATTGAAGTCTTGCATTTTAATAGAGAAAAACGTTGAAGGTAATTTCTTTGATTTGAGGCATTTGAGGTAGTATTCGATGAGAGTAGTGATGTAATTACGTGAGGCATGAGAAGTGCAACGGGTTTGAATCACAGTGTTGAACATTTTGAAGAGATCATTTTCGAAATCTTTGTAAGAAAAATATATATTGTGAGTCGCCTTTTCAAGAATTATGTCGATATTATTGAATTTAGGATTGACTTTAATGGACTCAGGGGTCGAACTATAGTCAAATGTGAATGTTGGAGCACTGAAAATAAGGTATTTTTGAGAAAAGTCGTTATATTTGAGAAATATTTCTGGTTTGAAATTATGATGAATATCAGAATATTTATCTTCATATTTGAGAAAAGGTTCAGATTTCTCAAAATCAGTATTTATGGAAGTTTTCCTCAATAATTCTAAACGATCGAATTTAATAAGGCTAATCAACAACTCGAGCAATAAATCAGGACCCTTTGTTTTCTAAAATATCAAAATGAGAAAAAAATTACAATTTATTTATTTTATTTTACATATCCAGGGGAGGGGATTTGTTTAGATTTCTTCAAGCTTTCATTCTCATCTAATTCTTCTTTTATGAGAGTAGTATCATTATTTGAATTCTCCAATGTTATCAAACTTCTCTCTTCTGCTTCTGGTGAAGAATTCAATAGTTTTGAAGAGGGGAAAATTTCTTCATCATTGACTGGAATTTCAACAATATTGGTTTTTTTTTCTGAAATTTTTTCAATAAATTTTGTTGGAATTTTTTTCTTTTTTATGATTTTGAAACATTCAGGGCAAAATTCAGGAATATTTTTGGAATTAGTTTTGCTCAAAGGACATGGAAAATGAGCGAAAAATTGATTACAATTATTGCATTCAATATTAAAATGTTTCTTGCATAATAAACATTCTTGACCTTTATGATTGATTTGAATTTTTTTTTTAAAATATATTATTTACGTTTGAGAAAATTATTGAAGTTCTGATAGAGGAAACTATTGATATCTGGCATTTTTATGCAAGCATTTCTTTTGTAAATACATTTAAAATGACCACAACTTATTTTTTCACCTTCATTCAATTGCTGACTTTCAAGAAATATTTTTAATAAAAACCCTGTGTTCTCTCCACAAAACATGCAATTGGAGTTTTTATTAAAAGAACAATGAAAACATTCCCAAAGATATGAAGAGTTATTAGGTTTGAGCTCATTTAGAATTCCCGGGAAAATATCCAAAAGACAATCAAGATGTAATTCTAAAGAACAAGTTTTGCAGGAAACGATTTTGGAGTCAGGACCTATTGGCAAGAAGCATTTCATACAACTAAGTTTAGATGTGAGCATTTTAATGAAAAAAATTGAAAAGAAGATGATTAAGGGAAATTTTAAACACCAAAATTTGAGATTTTTAATAATCAAGAATATTAACACAAACTAATAAATAAAATGATTTTTTTTAGTTTTCAAATGAGTTAAAAAACCTTGAAATTAGTTGAGAGAGAATAAAAAATAAGAAAAAATAATTTAATTTAATTTTCTTTTCATAATTTATTTGTTTCAAATGAACCATATATTTCTTAAAATTTTTAAAATTTTCTTGTCATCCATCACAAATAATATAATTAAGTTTATAAAAATTAAAAAATGAATTAGCTTAAAAGCTTTGATTTACAGTAGGAATTGTTTGTGATAGCTGACAAAAATGAGATGATGGTTTTCACGATTATTTTAGGCGGGATTGGTGGTTCATAAGGAAAAAATCAAATTAAATTGTGTTTGAAATAAAAAAAAAATCTTTCAAATGAAATTTTAAAAATAAAATAAAATTTTAAATTCAAAATTATATGTGAAATTTGACCTACAATAGGTAAATTTACCTATTGTAGTTCAAATTTGACTAAATTATGACTATTATTTTTATCTATTAAACATCAAAATCAAAAAACCTTCATTTTCGATTGGGTTTTGGTTTTTTAACTCCAATTTCAATTAATTTTAATAAATAAAGAAAAAGAAAAAAAAATCTTAATTTTTTTCTTTTATTCTTAATTTTTTAATCTAAAATTTATTCAGAATACATTTCAGGAACAAAAATGCTAATCCAAGGATGCAGTTCTTTCGGATAACTGCATACAAGAATCTTCGAAAGCAATGAATTCTTCAAAATCCCCTTCATGAACCTCGAATCCTGGTTGAGTCTATTTTCGATAATTTTCCAAATAGAGAAATTGCTTTTCCTTAAAAAATCCCTTGCGAAGTTAATGATATCATTGGTCGTTTTTTCTGTAAAACCTTCAATTCTACTATATATATTATCCATAGCTTTTTTCGTTGCATCATTCAATCTGGAATGAAAAAGCGTTTCATCTTTAAGTCTTTCATGATCTTTAATCAATTCCACCATCGTTTTAAACGCATATTTAATAAAAACAGTTTCAAAACTTTTTCCTCCATTAGCAGATATCAGCAGTTCATCAATATTTTTCTTCACAGAAGTCCAATAATCTCTCATAAAGCAAGATTGTGTGGATAAATTGAACAATTTTCGGCTGATAATCCATTTGGCAATCAATTTTCCGTCCAAAGGCTCGATTTCTCTCTTCAGCATCATTTGCCACATCTGTTTGATTTTATCGCAGTTGATCAATAAAAGCTCAACATAAATTCTCGCTGGTTCATTTTCTTCTTGTATTTGATTAATTTGTTCAATTCCGATCAAAGAAGTCTCATCCGAAGGTTCTGCAAATGAAATTTTGTATTTTTCTGCTGTGTTAATCTTGCGAATCGTATTGAACCTGTGTTCGATTCGATCAGTTTTATTAGTAATCTCATATTTCAAAAGCTTCTTTGGAAGGTATAGTGATTCAGAAATCAAATTATTCAATTTGGGGATTGATGGGGATTGATGGGTATTGATGGGTATTGATGGTGATTGATTGGAATTGATGGGTATTGTTGGGTATTTGTGGTAGTTGATGGGGATTGATGGGGATTGATGGAGATTGACTGCAAGGGATTCATATTCAGAGAAATTTCTTTTTCCTTTGCTTTTGCTTTGTTTAGATATTTCTTCAAGTTTCTTCGAGAATTCATGAATTAACGATTTTATCGAGGCTGAGCTTTGTTCATGTAGAGAAATGTATTTAGAATCATTGGAGTTTTCCATGCTTTTCAGCTTTTGTTCAATGAAAAACCCATAAAGCTGAAAGTCTAATTGCTGGGCTTCGGCTTTTTTCTTTAGGGCTTCGAAATTTTCCTCAGTTTTTGCCAGTCTTGTCTTTAATTCAATTTGGTCTTTTTGGTGATTGCTTTGTAAGTGTTCGAGTTTTTCAAGGAATTTCTCTTCGTTAGTTTTTGAATTTAAAAGGAGGGGTTCTGGTTTTGGATTGGGCTCTTCAAAACAACACCTATATTTGCTTGTCGGAGCTGAATAAATTCGAGCACCTTTAGGCAAGAAGAATGAGGTTTGGAACATTCTATCATCTTGAAGAGTCTTGATATTTGATTTAGATGAAGAAGGAGAAGGAGAAGGTGATGATTTTTTGAGCATTTTATTTTAGTTTAATGAATTTTGTTGCGAAAATTCAAAAGGGCGGTCATTTTAAGCACATTTTTCTTGATGAAAGAAAAAACACACAATTTTTTTTGCTTTTGTTATTAAAAAAATTCATTTTTAGAATTAAATTGAAACAAATGTGAAAAAATGAGGAATTTAAGAAATTTTTATAGAGATTTATTTAACTTCAAATTTATATAGATTAAAGGCTTAAATATCATTATCAATAAGCTTACATAAATCCAAACTCTTTGCCTTCGCGTATCGCGATTAATAGCCGTTCTTTGATTATCTCCTTTGTCTCGTAATCCGGCAGGTCCAGTTGATTGAAGCTTTTATTTTGAAGAAAATTTTCATAGTTTTATTGAAGAAATTAAAGAAAATTATTGAAGTTTTAATGAAGAAATTAAAGAAAATTTTCATAGTTTTATGAAGAAATTAAAGCGAATTTACCATGTATGAGAACTTGGCAATTTATTTGAGTCAAAACACTTCTGAATATTGAATTTCTTTGGACCATTGGCTCCTCGAAGGCCTTTAAAACCTTCTAGAGGTACTTTGGAGGTTCCTATTGGGAGAGGTGGTTAAAGAGCGGGGGGAATAAGTGATATATACCTGTGACGAATTGCAGAAAAGCTGCTTTGTCTGATTTGTCTAAATCCGATAGAATGTCCCAAAGCCAGACTATCACCTTACTGTCCTTTGAATAATTTGTGTACTCAGTGTTATCCTGTAAATCCTGAACTAAAAATTGAAAAAAGTGAAAAATGAAAAAAATCTTAAAAAAGTGAAAAAAGTGAAAAAAGTGGAAAAATCTTAAAAACTCACTGTCAATATCCGGCAATCCTGAGATCATCAATTCAAGCTCCCTACTATCAAAAATCGACACCAAGCTCGGCGGTATCAGTTCATGAAACCCTTCCAAAAACTTCTTGATCTGTTCCTGAATATCCTTCGCCATCTTCGCATAACATATCTTCTGAACATAATCCAATTTATTCTCTTCTGTAACAGGCAAATTCCTGCCCCCGGGAATCAAATCAACACTCTCAATCTTCCCGAAATTATCTGCTTCATAGCTAAATGTCAGATCAAACCCAGAAATATCATTCTCCAGAATCCATTTCAAATTTTTAAAGTACTCAGGGTCGATGTCCTCCATATCATATATCGTCAAGCTCTGTCCTAATATATGCTTATAGAAGGATCGCGTGAAGAAAGCATCCATCATATACCCGTCATGCACAGCTTTTCCGAAGATTCTACCCACGAATTTGAAGAAATGAAGGTGTTGATCATTAATATGCGATTGTGGACTTGGTTGAAAAGTCACATTATTTGCAGTGGTTTTAAAGAGACAATAGCCGGGATTGAAGATTTCTCTTGATAAAAGGGAGTAAAATTCGCGTATAAGCCCTCCTTGATCGACCCCTGCTTCATTGATGAACTCTATCACTAACTTCCTTCGTAATTCCTCAGTGGATAAATTGCGAAAAACGTTATAACTCTCAATAAAAACATTCGATCTTCTGACCTTTAAACGCAAAGAAGGATAGGAAGGAGGCTTCAATTTCTTCAGTTCTGAACGGAAATAGTTCTTTTTATTGTCGAAATCCAGGATTTTCGGCATTTTCTTTATGATCATGCTGAAGGACTCGTTCAATAAGGCGATATTCTGCTTTACCATCATATTGATGATATTCTTGTTTTTCTCGCACATTATCGTAAACATATCGTTAAAAGTGAGTTTTTCACGATTATTCAGAAAATTCCCGAAGTCCAAATCCTCAGGGTCCTGCGAAGCCTCATTATGTATAAGTGCCGATATTTCCGGCATGGTCTTTCTCGCATAATACTTCCTAAGGGCATGCGAGCTTTTCAAATGCTGAGTCTCGAAAGAGGACTCCTCATCATTTAGAATGCGATATATTATGAAGAAACACTCGATTATTGGAGTCATTTTGTGGATTATTGGATTACTGAGGTTTATGGACTTAGGACATACCTCGTTTATCAGGATAAGAAGCTCAGTAACGTTTATCCATACATTGTTCAGAGAACGGTCACTGATTAGAATATTGAAGGTTTTTCGCAATTCAGAGTTATTGGCCTCACTGGTCGGTTTTTTAGGAGATTTATCATCGGATTTATCGAGTTTTTCTGACTTTTCTTCCTCAAAAGGGGATTTTTCGGAAGGAACAGGGATATTTTGCGGTTTTTTCGATTTTATAAGACATTTCTCGAATAATTTCTTTATTATCTTGAAAATGCGATATATCTTATGCTCTTCTTCTATCTCGGTTTCGAAGCGATTTATCAGGCTTTCCTCGGTTTCTTTTAAGGTGTTTTCGAGATTTATGCGTAATTTCCTTAAACTAACAAGATTTTCCTCAAGAG
>JFJP01032820.1_pt1 | contig 16161 bp, 12 predicted proteins | sample 431651 | NCBI WGS metagenome assembly JFJP01 (sample SAMN02602958, study PRJNA72255) | Microbial mat metagenome, whole genome shotgun sequencing project. | biome: fresh water; feature: sink hole; material: water; isolation source: purple microbial (photo- and chemosynthetic) mats found in... | reverse complement strand
GCGCTTTCTCAATTGATTTTACATCATTTGCAAGGTTGGGAACATACTTCTAATTCACAACAACGCCAACAATTATTTTCAGAAATGGAGAATAATCTAAAATGAAATATTGGTTTTTTTTAATTTTAGTTTTTAATATTCATGGAATATTTGCAGCAGATTTACCTCAAAAAGAAAGTGAAACACTTGAGGAAAAACAACAACATTGGCAGCAACAATTAGCGGGTTTTGAAAAACAAGGCAAAATTCCAGATAACGAATTGGAACAAGCAAGCAGTAATGTTGATGATTATCAACTAAAAATCAAAAGATTTGTTTTAGATAAAGAACACGCGCATCAAGAAATGGAAGAAAGTAAAAAAGCCTTAACAGCTTTAAAAGAAAGTTTAGAGGAACTTAAAAAGCAATCCACTGATAAATCAGAAGATAATACTGCGGGAGTTGAAACCTTGCAAAATCAAATTAAACTTCAAGAAGAACGATTTGATCGTGCAGAAAAATCTATTCCTGAAACAGAAAAAAACTTAAAAGAAATTACGGAGGAATTAAAAGTTGCTAAATTATGGCAAAAACAACTAACTGAATTAAATCAAAAATTACAAAATCAAGATTTAGAAACTCGTAATAAAAATCTTGAGAAAGAATACACCGAATCAATTCAATTACTTCGTGCAAAATTAAGCAATCATTCCTCCAATAATATGATTGAAAAGAATTTTCTTGAAACTCAATTAATGAATTTTCAAGAACAAATTCAATTAAATAAACGTCAATTAGCACTTTCAAAAATAACCAATCAATTACAAAGCATTAATACGCAGCTTTCTAAAGATGTTTCTCAAGTGTCTTTAGAACATTGGCAAGATATTATAAAAAATTTAGAAGAACATCAGCAAAAATTAAAAGCATTACAAAATATTTTACAAGAAAGATTAAATGTATTAATGCAAAATAGCAAATTAGCTGAAAATAGATTAGTAGGCTTCAATTTGTTTGGAAAAAATCAACAAATGGCAACCGAAGAAAAGAAACTTTTAGATGTTTTAATTACCAGTATTGATAATCAAAGCAAAACTGTTATTGAATTAAGCAAATCGGTTGAAAATTATCATATAACAATTTCTAATATAATTAAAAATTTAATAAGTGAACATCTATTTAAACAACGTCAATTGCCAGATAATTTAAAAGGCTGGGAAAATCTATTAGATGAAGCGTTAGATGCGCCTGAAATTTTATGGAAACAAATTCAAAAAGCATTCTCAGATGGTTTATATGATTTAAAACGTATGAGTGGAGGAAATTGGTTAATTTTTTCTATCTTTTCTCTCGTTATTTTGTTGGTATTAAATTGGTTACAAAAATACATTCAAATTAAAATTTTGAAATTATCTCATATTGAAACTGAAGAAAGAAGTTTCTTAGAAAATAATTTATTAGTCATGTTTAGATTGTTAAAAGGTAATTTAACGGGTTTAGCATTAAGTTGCATTTTAGTTGCTTTAATTTTTATTGCAAATTTTAATACATCAACCATTTTACTTGTTTTAAGTTTAACCATTATTTGGTTAGGAATTAAAATCCCCATTGATTTAGCTTGGGAATTATTAGTTTCTCATTGCATAAAAGAAGAATTTCGTGATGAACATTTATATCAACAGTTGCGTTGGATGTTTTTATTAATTGGGATTTTTAGCAGCATTACAATTTTAATTCATATTTTAGAACTATCTCCTTTAATAAAAGAAATCAGTGATAGTATTTATATGGTGTTTCTAATGATTACGGTTTTTCCATTATTACGGATTAGAAATATCTTTATTCGTGTAATGGAAGAAAAACAAGTTCGTCGCTATTGGATTCTTATTTTTAGTTTAAGCACGTTGCTATTCCCTCTGAGTGTGTTAGCAATGGGTATTTTGGGTGTAATTGGTTATGTTAATTTAGCGTGGAAAGTTGCTCATATTTTAACGTGGTTTGTGTTTGTTTTGACGGTTTGGTTAATCTTTAGAGGTTATGTTGGAGATATATTTGAATATTTTAAAGAACAAGCAAGAAATATGGGAGGAAATTATAATTTATTATGGGAACAAGATATTTTTCCCATTCTTTATCGAATAACGTTAGTTTCTCTGTTTTTTGTAATGTTATGGATATTATTCGAAGGTTTAAATATTGATTGGATAGTTCTTTACAATTTCTTAAATTATCCAGTATTTGTTTTTGAAGATAGTACCATTAAAGTTGGCGGGATTATTTTCTCATTAATGGCGATTATAACAGTGATTTGGTTAAGTAAATGGATGCGTCGTATTACTTATCGTTGGATTTACGTTAATATTGCTGATGTTGGTGTTAGAAATAGCTTATCCGCCTTTACTCAATATACGATTGTTTTAATTGGATTTTTCATCGCATTACAATTAATAGGATTGAAATTAACCACCTTAACTGTTTTTGCTGGAGCATTAGGGGTTGGATTAGGATTTGGATTACAAAATATTGCGAGCAATTTCATTAGTGGTTTGTTATTATTGGCAGAGCGTCCTTTAAAGGCTGGAGATATTGTTTCTATTGGTAATTATGAAGGTGAAGTTAAAAACATTGGAATTCGCTCTTTAATGATTACAACACCTGATAATAAAAATGTCATTATTCCTAATTCAGAATTGATTTCCCATCCTTTTACAAACGCAACAAAAAATGATAACAAAATTCGATTTGTATTAGATATAGGAACATCTTATGAAAATAATCCATTAAAAGTCAGCGAAATTTTATTAGAAACCTTATCAAAAATACCTAGTGTTTTAACTTCGCCACCGCCTAATGTTTTTCTTTCTAATTTTGGGGATTCAGCGGTAACTTTTAGATTACAATATTATGTTGACTTTAAACATGGCAATAGTAACATCACTAAATCAGAAATTTTATTTGCTGTGTGGGAAGCATTTCAAGCAAATAATATTTCAATGCCGTATCCACAACGAGATATTCATATTCGCTCAATTCCTCCCGAATTTAAGAAGAAATTAGAAGATATTTTTCATGAACTTTCAAATCCAATGTAGAGAACTTTTATGCCTGTTAATATGCCCGAACTAACTAAATTAAAACCCGTTTCTGGAGTGCGTTTAAATAGCATTTGTGCGGGGATTAAACGTACTGATCGAGATGATGTAACTTTATTTGAATTTATTGAAGGAACAACTTGTGCAGCAGTGTTCACAAAAAATGCGTTTTGTGCTGCACCTGTAGAAATCGCAAAACAGCATTTGACAGAAATGATGCCGCGTTTCTGGTTGATTAATTCAGGAAATGCAAATGCGGGAACCGGAGAGAATGGATTAGTTAATGCAAAACGGAGTTGTTCTTCGGTTTCTATTTTAGGAAAATGTGAAGAAAATCAAATACTTCCATTCTCAACAGGCGTTATTGGTCAACCATTACCTGTTGAGAAAATTGAAAGCATATTGCCTGATCTATTACATGGTTTAAAAGAGAACAATTGGTTAAAAGCCGCTCGTGCAATTATGACCACAGATACTGTTCCAAAAGGGATTTCTGTAGAAATCATCATAAATGAGCAAAAAGTAACCATTACAGGTATTTCAAAAGGGGCGGGAATGATTCGCCCAGATATGGCAACCATGTTAGCTTTTATTGCAACTGATGCAAAAATTGAGAGCAACTTATTGCAAAATTGTTTAAATAAAGCGGTAGAAAAAAGTTTTAATCGAATTACCATTGATGGTGATACTTCTACTAATGATGCGTGTGTTTTAGCAGCGACTGGAAAAAGCGTTGAATTTAACCAAGAAAATATTGCAACTTTTCAAATTGCATTAGAGCAAGTTTGTATTCATTTAGCGCAAAGCATTGTGAGAGATGGCGAAGGAGCAACTAAGTTTATCACCGTTGAAGTTTTACAAGGAAAAACTGAACAAGAATGCTTAGATGTCGCTTATACAATTGCGCATTCGCCATTAGTGAAAACAGCCTTTTTTGCAAGCGATGCAAATTGGGGAAGAATTTTAGCCGCAGTGGGTAGAGCTGGAGTGAGCAATTTAGATTTGAATGCGGTAGAAATTTATTTAGGCGATGTTTGTATTGTGAGAAATGGTGGACGTGACTTAGATTATACAGAGGAACAAGGACAGAAAGTAATGTCACAACCTGAAATTTTAGTACAAATTTGTTTGCATCGTGGAAATGCACAAACCCAAGTGTGGACTTGTGATTTTTCTTATGATTATGTGAAAATAAATGCAGAATACCGCACTTAACAACCTTGAGAAACATACATGAAAATTTTAGTGCTAGGAATTGGTAATTTAATATTACAAGATGAAGGGCTTGGAATTCAAGCAATTCAACAATTACAAGCGCAATTTGAAATCCCGCCAGAAATAGAAATATTAGATGGAGGAACGTCAGGAATGGAGCTTTTAACGCCAATTTCTGATGCGGAGCAAATCATTATTTTAGATGCGGTAAAAACTGGTAAGCCAGCGGGAACAATTGTTCGATTGGATAATGAGGAAATTCCTACCTTTTTTAGAACAAAAGTTTCTCCGCATCAAATTGGTTTAGCGGATGTATTAGCGGCGGCGACTTTGACTGATTCAATGCCGCGTAATTTGGTGTTATTTGGTGTTGAACCTTTAGAAATCAATTTGGGAATGGAACTATCTGTGCCAGTGGCTGAACAAATGCCGCGTTTAATTCAAATGATTGTGGATGAATTAAACGTCATGGGTGTAACATTAAAACTTAAAGGAAAAATGTAGAAATATTATCTCAGAATACTTTCACTATTCTCAATAGGAAGATTACCAATGAAATTTTTGAAGAAAATAGCAGCAAATAAAGTTAGCTTAGAAGCCTCAACCGCGTGTCAACTACGCTGCCCTGTTTGCCCAACCAGTCAAGGTAAAACATCAAAGAATATATGTGGTACAGGTTTTCTCCGTTTAGAAAACTTCAAAAGGTTTCTCAATCTGAATAAATCGATAAAAGAAATCGAGCTAGCAAATTGGGGTGAAGTATTCCTTAATCCACATTTGTCAAAAATTTTCGAATATGCCTATCAACAGAATGTGAACATGACGATTACTACGGGAGCAAATTTGAATCATGTAACAGAAGAATGTTTGGAAGCATTAGTTAAATATAGAGTTAAAGAACTAGTGGTAGCTTTAGATGGTGCTAGCAATGAAACATACAGTATCTATAGGATTGGTGGCAGCTTTGACAAAGTTATAGAAAATGTAAAAACTATAAATCAACTGAAACAGAAATACAACAGCAATAGTCCAAAGTTGATATGGCAATATGTCGTTTTTGGGCATAATGAAAACGATATTATTAATGCTAAACAACTTGCAAAGAATTTAAATATGGAGTTTAGAGCTAAATTAAATGTTGTGCCTAATTATTCGCCAATACATAATACTGAAAAAGTATTAAAAGACGCGAATATTAATTCAGTTAAAACAGAGGATGATTGGGGTATAGTAATGTGTAATCAATTGTGGGAGTCACCTCAAATCAACTGGGATGGCAATATTCTAGGTTGTTGTCATAACAACTGGGCAACGTTTGGTGGTAATGTATTTGAGAAAAATTTGGATGAATGTCTTAACAGTGAACCAATGATATATGCGCGTGAAATGCTAATGGGTCACGTTCCCGCACGAGAGGATATTCCATGCACTACTTGTGAATTTTTTGAAATAAGATTAAGAAACAAAAAGTGGCTCAATATGTACACAATTAAACGTTCACGCATAGCAGAAAAATACCCATTTATTAGAAACTTGTTCCAAATTTTTAAACGCCTGGTTTTATTTAAACGTTATTAGTTTTATCTGGTTTTTCTTCTATATTAGAAACATTATCTTTAAGTATTTTTTGCTGCTTTTCTTTTAAAGAAGAAAGAACATTTTGCATTTCTTGCATCCAATCGCTAAATTCACTATTTAAAATTTGTTCAGTGCGCATAACCAAACTATCAATATTTGTTTGATCTTCTTGCGCAAAAGCGGGCAATGCAATCCACCATGTTTTCACATTATTCAATTCGAATGCTGCGCGATTGTATTTAATTAATGTTTTCTCAGTTTGTTGATATTCTAAATATGTTCCAAATGCGGCAACTAAAGAACTTGTTAATGCAATCCAGATTTCCATTCCAAAAGCCGCTAATAACGTTCCAATTCCACCGACAATATAAATAGCCCATTGTAATTGCTTGAATTTTTTTTCTAGTTGTGACGTTTTTTTCACATAATAATTATATTGATCTTCTAAACGATAGCTCAAATATTGCTCAGGTGATAAACGACTAATACCATCATCATTACTTGCAATACAATTTAGAGGTGGAAGTGTGTTTTTATAAGATTGCAAAGCCGATGTATTAATATCAGTTTGTAACAATGAACTATTAATATCTTTTAATCTTTCTGCTAAACGTTCTTCTCGCGTGGGTTGTCCTTTTTCATTAGAGAAATAATGATCTGCACGCGCTCGATATTTGAAAATTTCACGCATCACAGATTGTGCACTTCCTCTCAATAATAACCATTTTGCTCCCGTATTAAAACGATTTGCTGCCGCTAATAATGCCGTAATCATAATTGGTATAAAAATAATAAAACTACGTAATATTTCACTCATAGTATGAAAAAAACTTTCTCCCCAAATAAACCAATGCTTTAATGTTAATTTAAAAGTTGCTTTCACTCCATTCTTTGGTTTATTTATAGAAATGGTATTTCCTATAATTAGTTTTTCTTCTGTATGTGTAGTTAAGGATTTCTCTTGCTTACCATATTCTTCAATTTCTTGTTTATAAATATTTGCCCGATCTAAATGATGATCTAAGGAATTTTGTAATAAAGCCAACCCTGTTCCTATCACGCTGAGAAATAAAATGGCTAATTGAAGATGTCGGAAGTTCTTTTGGTGACGGCTTGCATTTTCATCATAAACTACAAAACGTTCCCATGCTTGTCTTAAAGTAGTATCACCGCGCAATAAACGTCTAATAAGTCTTTGTAGTTCAAGGATTTTTTTATCTAAAATTCCCTCGTTTTCAAATAAATAAAGTTTCCCATCTGCAATAATTTCTGCGTGCATGGGATTACTAATAAATTCGGGAGGATTTTGTTTCAAAGTTGCTAACTCATTTGCTAAATAACCTGTTTGATTGAGAATAATGATTGGAAAACCTTGCCGCACACTATGTAAAACTTGCTCACAAGCAATATCATCACCACCCACTAAAATAGTTAAAATAGGTAATTGATTTGAAAAATAATCAACAATTTTGTTAAAAATATCGTTATAATTCAATGTTTTATTATCAACAAAAATAAAATGACTATGATTTGGTTCGAGTTTCTCTTTTTGATCCGCAAAAGCCGCATCACACACACCAATCAAAGGGGATTTATAGCGCCGATCTGCAACTCCTTTTCCTATTAACGCATTGATTTCATTAGAGATTCCGTTGTCAAGTAATGCCGCACCCAAATCCGCCGCCACTGCCGCGATGCTTCGACTAAACAATTGCGCCATTCGCCCATTCGTTTCTCCCTCCAAACATTGCGAACCCGCTAGATTAATCAATGCGTTAGAGGAAAAAAGATTCAAATTTTCAAATACCTGAGAAATATCTTGCATTTCCTCTGTAATTTGCACCGTTTGCGCTTTACGATGATTTGAAAAGAAAATCGTTTGAATTGGTAAAGCTGGAGAAACCGTATTTGAATTGTTTGGAATAGGCACAATCATGGCTTTAAGTTTCTATATTTAAAGAGTGGTATGTTTTAAGAAATCCCGAAAGGAAGTTGCAACCTCTGGGTGTTTCAATGCGTAATCAACCGTTGCTTGCAAATAACCTAATTTGCTCCCGCAATCATAACGCCGTCCTTGAAATTCGTATGCTAAAACCCGCCGATCTTTCAATAAAGCTGCAATGGCATCCGTTAATTGAATTTCTCCCCCAGCACCGCGAGGAATTTTCTCTAAATGCTCAAAAATTTCTGCACTTAACAAATAACGTCCGACCACTGCTAAATTAGAAGGTGCAACTTCGGGTTTTGGTTTCTCAACAATGCTTTTAACGTCAAACACACGATCATATAAATTGCTCGGTTCGACAATCCCGTATTTATAAGATTCTTCTTGAGGAATTCTTTCGACCCCAATAATGCTACTTTGCTCACGCAAAAACAATTTCACCATTTGAGATAAACAAGGTACATTTTCTCCATCAATCAAATCATCCGCTAAAATCACCGCAAAAGGTTCATCACCAATCACTGGCTTTGCACATAAAACCGCATGACCTAATCCTAATGCTTCGGGTTGACGAATATAAATACAAGAAATCTCTGGCGGTACAATCGAATGTACCATTTTTAAAAGCTCTTGTTTGCCACGTTGCTCTAATTCATGCTCTAATTCTGCATTACGATCAAAATGGTCTTCAATGGCACGTTTGCTACTGCTTGTGACAAATACCATTTGGCGAATCCCCGCAGCAATAGCTTCTTCTACACCATATTGAATTAAAGGCTTATCAACAATCGGGAGCATTTCTTTAGGGCTTGCTTTAGTGGCTGGCAAAAAGCGTGTTCCTAAACCAGCAACCGGAAAAACTGCTTTGCGAATTTGTTTCATTTTCAAATATCCTTATTTTGTTGTGAAAGTCGTAACACCATCCCAGTTCTTTTCAGGTGGATGCTCACGAAAATAATTAATGCGTTCTAAATATATCTTGTAAATCAATCGCATAGGCGCTTTATTGTGTAAGTTTTGTAAAATAGTTTCTGCCTCATTCCAACATTGCTGGCGATAGAGTTGTAATGCTTGATGATATTGTTCAAGTTCTTGACGAGTTGCACTATCTTGAACAGCATATTCTCCTAAGGGTTCAAAGATTGCAACGGGGCGATCTTTTCCTTTGACTTTAACTCGATCTAATTCACGAAATACATGATCAGAAACTTCTAATTTAACGGCTTCACTAACAATAATTGAAACCCCATATTGTTTAGTTAAACCTTCTAATCTTGAACCCAAATTTACAGCATCACCTAGAACTGTATAAGCCATACGAAATTCTGACCCCATGTTTCCTACGTTCATTACGCCTGTATTTAAACCTACACCAACATGAATTTCGGGCCATCCTTTTGATTTAAAAATGGGTTGTAATTCATCAAGTTTCTTAATCATATCTAATGCTGCAAGCAATGCGTTTCTCGCGTGTTGAGGATCGGCTAAGGGTGCTCCCCAGAAAGCCATAATTGCATCGCCCATGTATTTGTCAATTGTTCCACGATGATGATGAATCAAATAGGTCATTGGGGTAAGAAAAGTATTCATTAATTGAGAAAGTTCTTTTGGATTTAAACCCTCAGAAATGGACGTAAATCCTCTCACATCAGAAAACAACACCGTCATTTCTCGACTATCCCCTTCTAAAGAGAAAGTTGCACTCGGATTTTTACTCATTTCATCAACTAATTGCGAAGGAACATATTGACCAAACAAACCCGTTAATTGGCGTTTGTGGCGATTTTCTAAGAAATACCCTAAACCCATATTAAATAGAAATAACGTCCAAATCATTACCAACGTCGACGCGAGAGGAATTACTAATTGTAATTCTGTCCAAAACCACAAATTAACCCAAATAATTCCACCACTCATTACAATTGCAATAATAATTGACCATAAAGGATTAATCCAAAATATTAGAAAAATCATGATAACAATGCTAACCATCATTAAAAGAACTTCCGCACCTTGCACAAATGCTGGACTGGCTAATAAACGATTATCCAACAAACCACTTAACATATTAGCGTGGATTTCAACTCCAGGATAAACTTCATCTACTGGTGTGGCTCGTAAATCAAATAAACCTTGTGCCGTTGTTCCCATAATCACGATTGCATTTTGTAATTTATCTAAAGGCACTTTTTGTTCTAAAATATCAATTGCGGAGAAATATTCAAAACTTCCTCGTTTTCCTCGATAAGGAATTAAGGTTTCTAATTGTTCATTAACTGGAATAAAATGTTCACCTAGTTTTAATGCTTCAATCGCTTGATAATTACCTTTTCTCACAATAATGGGTTCAATAATTGGTTCATTTAATGCAACTCTTGCCATTGCTAATGCAATAGATTCATATAATTGGTTGTTATACGCATATAACATTGGTATTCGACGAATAATACTATCATTATCAGGAAGTTGACTAAAGTGTCCACCCCCAACGGCAAGTTGATTAAAAAGTCCTAAATTACTTGCAAAACCTTGCGCTGGAATTGGCGTTGTAATATTTTCTAAATCACTAAGTTTTAAGATAGGGGTTGGTAATTCACCACTTGAGGAACAATTACCTTGTTGGCATTCTTTATTACTAATCATGGCGAAACCCAACACGACACGACGATCTTTAATGCTATTTGCAAATTGTTGATCGTAATTTAACTCAGCGCGTAATTGGGAAAGTTTCTCTAAAAAAGCGGGTTGATCTTTGAGTTTATTTTGAGCAAGTTCTTCTAAGACGTTCAAACCCGAACTTTGATCGGCTTCGGGAAACACAATATCAAATCCCAATAAATTAATTTTGTAATGATTAAATAGTTGATCGAGAATATCCGCTAAAATGCTGCGTTTCCAAGGCCAACGTCCTAACATTTTCAAACTCTTTTCATCAATATCAACAATTACAATTCGAGGATCAGAGGTATTTGGCAATGAAAGATTTAAGCGCGTGTCATACGCTCGTCGCTCCAAATAATCCAATAATTCCCAATGACGAATTCCTAAGGCGTGGGTTAAAAAAACCAAGACAATTAAAATACTTACGACAAATCGTAGCCCATGTTGTTTGCAAAAAATCCAAATTCGCAGCATTTGTGTGTCCTCAAATTTAAGTTCTATATTTTAGCATTATAGTTTGGTTAGTCTAAGAAAAATCGCTTATACTTAGATCAATATATTCGCTAAAATATTAAAAATATGGTGATTTTGTTCACAGATTTTGGAATCGGAAGCCCTTATCAAGCGCAGCTAAAAGCCCAACTTTGGGAACACAGGGCAACACTGCCGATCATTGATTTACATGGAGATTTGGCGGCGTATCAAGTGCAATTTGCGGCGTATTTGCTGGCGGCTTATTTAGAAAAATTCCCTATTCAAAGTGTATTTCTGTGCGTGGTTGATCCCGAAGTGGGCGGTGCGCGTCGACCAATTGTTGTAAAATGTCAACAACGTTGGTTTGTCGGACCTGATAATGGTTTATTTCAAATATTAGCGCAACATTATGAAAATATTGAGATTTTTGAAATCGTATGGCGACCTCAATATTTATCAAAGAGCTTTCACGGACGAGATTTATTTGCTCCGATTGCTGCTCAATTAAGTAATCAAAACAAAACTGGATTACAACCCATTTCAAATTTAAGTTCAAATTTAAATAAATGGTCAAATGATTTGAGGAAAATCATTTATATTGATCATTATGGAAACCTTTTTTCAGGGATTAGAGCAAAAACGCTTTCACAAACTGCCAACATAAAGATGGATGAGCGTACTTTTTCTTATGCAGAAACCTTTTGTGATGTTTCAAAAGGACAGGGTTTTTGGTATGAAAATAGTATTGGTTTAGTAGAATTGGCAATTAATCAAGGAAACGCCGCACTTTCTTATCAAATATCGGTAGGAAAAAGCCTTTCCTTTTAGTCGTTTTATGTTTCAGGGGGAAACATGGCAGTAGAGTTTTTTAATGATGGTCAACACAAATGTATTGGCTTTTATGATTTGGTTTCTGGTGATGGTATTCAAGCAAATCAATTTCTCGTGGTAAATGGAGGACATTCTGCGTTAATTGATCCGGGTGGAGATTTGATTTATCGTGATTTGTTCATGGAATCTTATCGTTATTTGTTCACCAAAAGCCTTGAATATGTTATCGGTTCTCACCAAGACCCTGATATTATTTCTTCATTAAATCAGTGGATGTTGGGTTCAAGTTGTAAAGTTATTGTTCCAAAATTATGGGAGCGTTTCATTCCACATTTTGCGCCGAAATTAGATTTCAAAAATCGTTTAATTGGCATTCCAGATGAAGGTATGAATATTCAGTTGGGCGATGCCGTTTTACAAGCCTTACCAGCGCATTTTTTGCATTCTGAAGGTAACTTTCATTTCTATGATCCGGTTGCTAAAATTTTGTTTAGTGGTGATTTAGGAACATCATTAGTTAATAGTGATTTCTCACGTCCGGTTGATAATTTTGAAGCGCATATTCCTCACATGGAGAAATTCCACCAACGTTATATGAGTGGAAATAAAGTTTGTCGTTTGTGGGCAAATATGGCGCGCAAATTAGATTTAGAATGGGTTATTCCTCAACATGGTCGCCCTTTTAAAGGAAAACCAGTCATTACAAAACTTATTGATTGGGTTGAGAAGTTGCAATGCGGAGTGGATTTGATGACGCAAGATAATTATCAAATTCCTTGCAGTACAACTGGCGAGAAAATCAATCACGCCGCAGCGCGTCGTCGTTAATATTGTTATGAACTGGGTTTTTAATAACTCACACCACAAGAGAATCTTGATGTATTTCTGGGTTCTCTTTTTATATTTATCCACTATAATCAATACATTAGCGAATGATAAAACTAAAATAATTATTAATATTTCAAAGCAACAACTTTATCTTTATGAAGGAGAAACATTGCTTAAAACTTTTCCAATTTCAACAGGAAAATTTGGTGCTGGAAATTCTCCAAAAACAGGAAGAACTCCCATAGGAAAACATATTATTTTTGACAAACTTGGAAAAGATGCACCAAAGGGAACAATTTTCAATGAACACGGGCGTTCAAATAGAATTAAAAAAAATTTAAGAAATGGTGCATTAATGACTTCTCGAATTTTAAAATTACGCGGCATTACAAAAGATAACAAAACAACCGAGAAACGTGGGATTTATATTCATGGAACTTCCGCAGAACATCGTTTAGGAAAAGCGGTTTCAAATGGTTGCATTCGCATGAAGAACGATCATGTTATTTATCTTTTTGATAAAGTTAAAATAGGTACATCTGTAGAAATCAAACGTTAAAAAATGTACCTATCAAAGATCATTTCCTCAACATAGAAAGAATAACTTTCTCTTTTTCTAAAAAAGGTCTTATTTGTAATGGTACATAATTTAGTAAGTTTATCTTTATTTCTAATTCCCTTAAACCTTTTTCTAACTCATTAGCTGTTTTATTACCAAAATCATTAATGGCTAGTCCCACTTTCGTAATTGATTTTGTTATAAACATTGTATTTGCCAGAAGGTTTTTTCATGGGAAGACGTTTGATTTCTTCTAAGGTATTTGCATCATAAATAACTAATGCACCGTCCATTTCTGCAATGCTTAATAAAACATATTTTCCATATCGATCAAATTCAACGTGCGCAACGGTTTTTCCAATGCTTGGTTGTAATGTTTTAACGATTTCTAAAGTTTGTTTGTCGATGACGTGAATTTTGTCTTTATTTTTGCTCAACATTGCATCCACCCATACATAACGACTATTTTGATGACTGCGCATAAAGAAACCAGCACCTGCTGTTTCTATTTTTTTAAAGACTTTCCAATCCCCCAATGAAATAAAACTTACAATATTTTCCTTTAAATTAGGGGTCGCTAAAATGGTTTTATCTTCAAATGTCCAATTAATACCCGATCCTAAATGCGGCATTCCGGGAATTTCTATATCGGCAATTTTACGTCCAACCACTAAATTAACCACTTGTCCTTGATTACCTTCACGAGAAGCCCCGATCAAATGTTGATACGGCGGATCAAAAAAGAAATCATCCAATACCGTTTCTAACTTAATTCTTCTAATCGGAAAATGACGTTTATCGACTAACGAATCCTCTCCAGAATCAGCTCGATAATCGTGCATTACACCCGTATAAACAGGTAGAGCAGTTGCTTTATCATTATAAGGAATTTCCCACACTTCAGAAATATCTTTAAAAGCCGCAATAAAACTATTTCTCGGCGGTGCAGTATAAACCGCACTGACTCTCGACGTATTACCTTTTTCATCTTTTACATCAATGAGTTGTAAAGGCGTTAAATCTTTCGCATTTAAAAGAACTAAAGTGCGTGGCAAATAGTTTGCAGCAATCACCGTTTTACCATCCGCAGAAACCGCAATATTACGAGTATTTATGCCCACTCTGATTTCAGCAACATATTTCAAATTGTACAAATCAAATTTGCTCACCCAACCATCTCTGGATGCTAAATAAACAAAGCGTCCATCAGGAGAATATTTAGGTCCACCATGTAATGCAAAACGGGTAGGAAAACGAAAGATCGGTTCTAATTTATCACCATCTAAAATCGTTGCATGATGATCACCCATTTCAACCACTAAAAACAAATTCAACGGATCAGCATCAAATACGGGTTTGTTTGGTAAAGTTTCTATCGGATTGTGAATAACATGAGAGGCTTTAATTTGAGGAAGTGCGATTTCTGGAATTTGAACAGGTGGGGTATAAATAAAATTAAGCACACTTTGCAGTTGTTCAGAAGAAAGTTTCTCATTAAAAGCAGGCATTTGTGTGGCAACCCGACCTTGTGCAATAATTTTTTCGGCTTCAGAACGGCGCAAACGCGCGAGATTTTCAGGAAATAGTGCAGGACCCATCCCCCCCAACCGATCAACGCCGTGACAGCCCCCACAATGCTCGTTATAAAGGGTTTCATTGGCATCTGCAACGCTCGCCATCATCGCCACAAACCCGCTCACAATAATTAATGCCAACGGAAACAAAAATCTATCGATAAACATTTGAATTGCCTCATAATAAAGTTATTTTAATCTTCATTATAAAACTTGCTTCTACAAAATAACTTGATATAGCGCAAATTCGTTTGTTTATGATCAGATATTCAAATCAAGTGGTCGAGCACAATGCAATAAAAACCATTCACTATTTTCTTCTAATGCTCTATAATGCAAATATTTCTCAGGTTAATTATAACCATCGGTGAGGGTGGTCATGAAAATAACTAAGGCGTTCATTTCTTCATCAGTAAGTTTTAAATTCCCAAGTTCCTCACGATTTACATTATCCGCTACCTCTGGTATTCCCCATTTGAGATCAATATCTCGCGTATTATAAAATTCCACGACTTCTCTTAACGTTTTGAAAACCCCATTGTGCATATAAGGTGCTGTTAAGGCGATATTTCGTAAAGTCGGGACTTTGAATTTACCATATTCCGCAGAATTATTAACGTGTGTTGTTCCCCCTAATCCTAAATCTTTATGATTTCTTCCGTTTTTGTTAAAATGCTCAGGCAAATTTAAGAATTGATTATTCTCATTTCGAGGAACGCCTAAATTATCATAAGTAAAATCAGTAAATAACGGCGGCACACCATTGGAAGGTTGGCTTGGATGACAAGCCGCACAATTACCTTTTTTCTCATCTTCAAAGACTTTTAAACCAAGTAATTCTATTTCATTTAAAGTTGCTTTGCCTGCCAAATACGCATCATATTTAGACGTGAAAGGGCTAAAAAAAGATGTTTTCTCAAAATCTGCAATCGCATCTGCAATGTTATCATAAGCCGTTTCTATATTAGAAAAAGCATTAAAACCATAGATTTGTTGAAATAGGGTTGCATAACTTGAATTTGCAACTTTTGAAACCACAGTTGCTTTATCGGGATTCGCCATTTCTAAAATATTTAGAAACGGTCCTTTGGCTTGATCTTTCAAAGTGGCTGCGCGTCCATCGACAAATTGTCCACCGACAAAAAGTCCTTCAATTTCATCATAATGGAAATCAGGACTAAATGCTGCATACGCCGCTGTCGGGGTGTTGCGGTCGCCAAAACGGTCGAGGTGAACGCCTTGCGACGTGGGCACATTTTGATCAGGATCGGAAAATCCAAAATCAGGATCGTGACAAGATGCGCAACTTTGCCCCGCTGGTTCGGATAAATTCGCATCGAAAAAGAGCTTTTTCCCGACCAATTGTTTAAGAGTAAGCGTAGATTCGTCGACAGTATTTTTTGAAGCGCTCACCGTCGTTGATGA
>JFJP01024598.1_pt1 | contig 16162 bp, 18 predicted proteins | sample 431651 | NCBI WGS metagenome assembly JFJP01 (sample SAMN02602958, study PRJNA72255) | Microbial mat metagenome, whole genome shotgun sequencing project. | biome: fresh water; feature: sink hole; material: water; isolation source: purple microbial (photo- and chemosynthetic) mats found in... | reverse complement strand
ATAGTGGAGACTGGTGCGGCCAGCTGCCTCCGGTGTGCAGGTTGCGGTCGGTGCTGCTTCGCTGGAAATCTGTTCGTCTCGGGAGGAAGGTCGATACAGGAGTACGGGACGGCCGACATTAATTAGGAGTTGTTAGAAGTCTTTAAAGAACTCTGCTTTTTTGCGTTTCTCGACGATGAGCTTGTCTTGTTTGTCTTTGTTTCTGAACTTCTGACTCATCTCTGCTTTGAGCGGCTCCATCACTCTGTCTTCCTCAAGCTGGAGCTTGGTGCCGTACTGCGCTTGGTCGATGTTGTCCCAGATGCTGGTCATGTCGTAGAAGCAGATCGAGTTGTCGTGCGAGATGCTGGCGAGCACCTTGCTGTCGTGGTTCAGGTCCAGCTGGGAGACCGCGAAGTAGTCGTCCATGTCGTCAGCGTGTTTGTGGAAGAGGTTCACCGAGTGCGGGTAGAGGCCGATGACTCTGATCCAGCCGTCCTCTGAGCCGGTGATGGCGACGTTATCATTGAAGCTGAGCATGCACTCGACGCCTTCGGGGTGTCCACCGATGCGGTCTTTGGAGTCGCCGAACCAGTCCCAATTGAACACGGAGACGGCACCGGAGGAAGTGCCGACGAGCACCTTGGACTCTTCCTGCTGAGGACAGTAGTACCTTGACCAGCGCGAGACAGAGGTACTCTTCTTCCATCTGGTCGGACATGGCGTAGAGCTTGTCTTTGGCTTTGTTGTCTTTGCGCAGGTCGTACACACCGAGCAGTCCGGCAGTCGAGGTGGCAAGCAGGTAGTGCAGCGAAGAGTGCGATGCCATCTGCGTGATGGTGCCTTCCTTCTGCTCGTAGATGTCGAAGACGCACTGGTTGCTGCGCAGGTCCCAGATCTGCCTCACCAGCTCTTACGTTGATCGCTCCTTCGTCGTCGCCGCTGGCCAGGATGTTATCGTTTAGGAAGTGCAGGCTGTAGACCGGGTGGCTGGTCAGTCATCGCTACCTGTGCGCTTTGTCGATCGTGCTGATGACCTTTCCGCTGGCGTCCAGCGAGACCAGGCTTCCGTTCTTGCCACCGGTGACGAGCTCTGCTTGAAGACCGACTACTATCTCCTCTATCGTCGAAGAGCACACACCTGGCCGACTCCTCGAAGACTTTCTTCTGGAAGACGACATCGATGGTTTCGCTGTTGTACTGCAGACTGTCTGAGTCGAAACTACATGCGGACTTCGCCGTCGATGTTCGAGTAGGAGATGAAGTCTTTGTTCGGATGGAAGCAGATGTCGAAGATGTGTTCGGTCGTGTAGTAGTTCGGAGGCTCGACCAGTCCTTCGAGTTCCATCGCAAAACCGGGTATTACTTAAGGCGACAGCGATCTAAATTATTTGTTGGAGAGTTAGTGGCCGTGGTGCTGATCTGAAGCTTCGTGTTCGCTGTTGTTGGCGAACCGCGCCTGGAAGGTCATCGAGTTAGACAGCGGAGTCATCTGCATGTACACGTTTCTCTTCACGAAGTTCGAGGCGCCTTCTTCTTGCACTTCGAACTGGAACTCCAGGTCGCTGGCAGGCGGGTAGTGCTCTCTCATGACGGTGTAGTCTGCGTTTAAGCGAGTCTACGGTAGATCTTGGTGGCTCCCCAGTCGAAGAAGGCCATGCCGATGCAGATGGCCATGAAGACATAGAACTGCAGCGAGCTAAGCACTCTGCGTGAACAGCGGCTACCTGCTGAAGGTGTGCTCGAGGCCGCCCAGGTCGAAGGAGTTCGCGAGCAGCCAGACGAGGATGCCGAGCAGGCCGGACAAGAAGATGAGGAAGAGGTACATGATCGAGTAGGAGTACGAGAAGCTGAAGAGCTTGAGGTTCGCCAGGAAGATGATGGCCACGAAGACCACTTGTCCGGTCATGATGAAGCCGTAGGTCGTGCCTTCTTCGTGCGTGAACTTGAAGTCGAAGAAGTGCAGACTGGTGAGCAGAGGCTACGCAAGCAGCGAGATCAAGAAGGAGTAGACGGTGGCCCAGAGGAACCAGACGGCGAACCTGCCCGAGTTGAAGAGGATTCTTTTGGGACCGATGAGGTAGTACTTGGGGTCTTTGAGCAGCACGGTGTCGCTGGTCTGTCTGTCGAAGAGCGAGTAGATGCCGATGGGGAAAGAGGTGAAGGCCAGGTTGAAGAGCTGGTAGCCCATCTCGTCGTAGGCGGTCGTGCCCGAGAAGTTGTTGTAGTACGCGAACCAGAAGGACGGGAAGTTCAGGAGGATGTTCTTGAAGAAGTTGTAGAGGATCAGGTTCGAGTTCTTCCTGTAGCACTCTCTGCCGTGGAAGAACATGAGACGGTGCAGCATCTTGAACTCGCCGATCGCGTAGTCTGCGGCTCTGGCGGCCTGCTGGCCCTCGACGCCGCGAATTCCGACTCCGACGTGCGCTTCTGTGATCATGCTCACGTCGTTAGCACCATCACCGATCGCGAGAGTGATGGCTTTGGGTTTGTGCTCCTTGACCAGAGCGACCATCTCTCTCTTTTGGTCCGGAGACACTCTGCAGCAGAGCACGACGTCGCTCTCGAGGGCGATTTCGGCGAACTGGTCAGCGCAGGCCTACCAGGTCGTAGAGGGCTTGGTTCTGGCGAGTCGTTATGGTCTCCAGCGCCTTGCCTTCGATCAAGTAGGCCGTCTTCATGCCTCTGCCTTTGGAGTTGTACTGCTGCAGTCGCAGGTCAGCGGTCGCCTGGTACAGGTCGCCGTAGTTCTTGGGGTACTCGAGCAAGTCCATTCCCTCCTTGACCAGAAGCCTGCACGAGAAGCCGATGTTCTTGGCCGTGTCGACCTTGTCTCCTGTGAGCACCCAAAGCTTGATTCCAGCTTCTCTGATGAACTCGATGGTTTCGGCTGGGTGACTCGAAGCCTACAGACCTGGTCCTGCAGGCGGTCTTCGATGGCAGTCGCGCCAACGACGATGAAGCCTGACTCCCAGCGGTCTTCGACCTTGGCCATTTCGTTGTCTCGGTTGTCGAGGTTGTTCTTGGCCTGGTCGTACTCGTCCTTGAACCGCCTGTACTCGGACTCAGACATTTCTTTGTAGCCGAGCAGCAGCGTGCGCAGGCCTTCGTCGGCGAACTTGTCGACGAATTCCATCATCTCGACGAAGCCTTCTTTGGACCTTTCGTCGAAGCGGGGAATCATGATCGCGTCTGCTCCCTTGCAGTACATGGTGTAGATTCCGCGCTCGTCCCTGAGGACGATGGTCATGCGTTTCCTCGTGCTGGTGAACTCGATGGTGTCCGTGACGATGAACTTCCTGTTCTGTCCGAAGTAGTCCAGGTTCAGGTAGTTTTCGTCGTCCATGCCTTTGAACTCGCAGCCCACGAGCTTCGCGAAGTTCACGAAAGCCAGCTCGTCTGGGGAGGCTGCGTTGTACTCTCCGTTCTTCTCCAAGACGATGGTGTGGCAGAGGCCGAGAAGCTCGGCGGCTTTGGCCAGTCTCCTGCCTTCGTTGGAGTTCCTGTTGCTCAGGTGCTGCCACGCCAGCGGGTCGGAGAAGTCGACGTTTTTGACTTTGGGGACCGTGCCGTTGTAGCCGGTGCCTTGGCCGTATGCGGTCCTGCCGACGATCAGGTACTTGAATCGCATCTCGTTGCAGGTGAGCGTGCCGGTCTTGTCCGAGAGCACGTAGTCGATTTGGCCGAGCTCTTCGTTGAGGTTCGAGGAGTGCACTTCGCAGGGGAAGTTGGTGCAGGAGACCATCGCTTTGTCGATGGCCATGATGTAGCCTTGGCAGAACTTGGCTGTTTCGAGGGTGAGGAGCATCGAGATGGGGACGAAGTTGCCGAAGATGAGCAGCCAGTTGCCGAACCTGGTGAGGAAGCAGTAGATGAAGCTTTCGTCGAGGCCGGTGATGTACTTCGAGGCGAGGTCACTGGACTCGAACTCCCAGATGGCGTACCAGAGGCCGCAGAAGGTGCACATGACGACCAGGAAGATGAACACGTAGACGACGAAGTAGCCCGTGAGGTTCTCGAGGTGGCTCTTCTTCGGTCTCGCGCTGATGGAGTTGAGCATGATCTTGGTCTGGTGGCTGGTCAGGCGGCGAGTACCCGGTGTAGCAGATGACTGCGAGCACGTAGTCGGTGTTGCGCAGGATGCAGCCTCGAAGCAGCAGGTTGTTCGGACTCAGCGGCATCTTCTTCTCCTGATTCTGCAGCGTGCCTTTGTACTTGGTCAGGTACTTGTTCGGGCCTTCGCAGTTGATGATGCTGCCGACCAATCGGAGCGACTGGTGAGTAAAGGCTACGTCGTTGTCGCTGAAGAGGACTGGCTTGAGGTCTTCCGGGATCAGCCTGGTCTTCAGGTTCGTCTCTCCGTCGAGGTTCTTCGTCTCGATGAAGCACTGGCCCTTCTTGTAGTCGCTGCTCGCGAGGCACATCAGGTCGGCCGGCAAGAACTCTCCCTTCATGACCTTGACCAGATCTCCGACTTTGAGGTCTTTCCACTTGACCAGCTGGAAAGATCCGTCCTTGTAGCAGAAGCACTCTTTGTTGTTCTCTTCTTCGTCTGACTTGTATCGCTTGTAGTCTTCATAGCCGTCTTTGATCATGGTGAGCAGCACGATGAAGAGCAGCGGCGGCAGGTAGGTGGGGATGCCTCCCGAGGTCGAGATGTCGGGGATGACCTGCAGGACGGAGAGCAGGAGGAAGTAGACGTTGGCCAGTTTGCTGAACTGCTCGAAGAGGTTTTTGAAGAAGAAGTTGAAGAGCGTGTACTTCGTGGTGGAGATTCGATTCGAATCAAAGAAATCTTCGGGCTGGCCGATGATGACGTCTCGGTAGTCTGTCTGCAGCTTGCGCCTGTCTTGGTCGGTCAGCTTCTCGCCGTAGCGGTGCGTGAGGTCTGCTGGGGGTCAGGAGAAGCTACTCTGCTTGCTCATCCAAAGAACTTAGGATTAATTACTTCGAGGATATTAATATGCCATTTAGTTCGTCGCGATCATCTTCCTCAAGACGTAGTGCAGGATGCCGCCGTTTTTGAAGTACTCGACCTCGATCTCGGTGTCGATGCGCGACTTGGCTTGGAAAGTCTTGCCGGTGCTGGTGGTTACCGAGACGACCTCGTTGACTTTGAGGTTTCCGCCGTTGAGCTTGATGCTGAACTGCTCGCTGCCGGTCAGGCCGAGGGAGTCTGCAGACTCGCCGTTGAGGAACTCGAGCGGCAAGATGCCCATGCCCACGAGGTTGCTGCGGTGGATGCGCTCGAAGCTCTGCGCGATGACGGCCTTGACGCCCAGCAGGTAGGGTCCCTTGGCGGCCCAGTCTCTGGAGGAGCCCGACCCGTACTCTTTGCCTGCGAGGATGATGGTCTGCTGGCCGTTGACCTGGTACTCGTTGGCCGCGTCGAAGATGGGTTTTTCTTGCCTCGAAGGCACGTGCAGGGTAGTCGGACCGACCTGCTTGACCATTTTGTTGACGAGTCGCGTGTTCGCGAAGGTGCCTCGAGCCATGATCTCGTCGTTGCCTCGCCTGGCGCCGTAGGTGTTGAAGTCTACCGGCTTGACGTTTCGCTCGGACAGGTAGCGAGCTGCAGGCGACTTGCTCGCGATCTTGCCTGCGGGCGAGATGTGGTCGGTGGTGATCGAGTCGCCCAGGTTGAGCAGACAGTACGCGTCGGTGATGTCGTGGATGGTCGGCTTGTCTTTGCTGAGGGTTTGGAAGAAGGGCGGGTTGTGGATGTAGGTGCTCTCTGCCTTCCAGGTGTAGGTTTTGTCTTGGCTGACCTTCATCTCGTTCCAGCGAGGCGTGCCCTTCGAGATGCGGCTGTAGACTTCTTTGTACATTTGGGGAGTGAGCACTTCGCCGATGATCGCGTTGACCTGGTCGCTGGACGGCCAGATGTCTCGCAGGAAGACTTCTTTGCCGTTGGCGCTTTTGCCGATGGGTTCGGTCTCGAAGTCGATGTCTGCGCGGCCGGCGAGCGCGTAGGCCACGACGAGCGGCGGGGAGGCGAGGTAGTTGGCTCTGGTGAGGGGGTGGACTCTGCCTTCGAAGTTCCTGTTGCCCGAGAGGACGGCGGAGACGACGAGGTCTTTGGCCGTGATGGCTTCGGAGACTTCGGGGTCGAGCTCGCCGGAGTTGCCGATGCAGGTCATGCAGCCGTAGCCTGCAGTGTAGAAGCCGAGCTTTTCGAGGTGCTGCTGGACGCCTGCTGCTTCGAAGTACTTGGTGACGACTCCGGAGCCAGGGGAGAGCGAGGTTTTGATGTAGGGGGCGACCGAGAGGCCTGCTTCGTTGGCGTTTTTGGCCAGGAGGCCGGCCGCGAGCATGACACCAGGGTTCGAGGTGTTCGTGCAGGAGGTGATCGAGGCGATGACGACGGAGCCGTGTCTCAGGGCGTACTCTTTGCCTTTGTAGGAGAAGCGCGACTCGTCTTGCAGGCGCTCGGCGGGGAGATCGTAGCCCTTGAAGCCGACCTTGTTGGTGAGGCAGGCCTGGAAGTCTTTCTTCATGCTGGAGAGGTCTACGCGGTCGTGTGGTCGCTTGGGGCCAGCGAGGGACGGCTCGACTTTGCCGAGGTCGAGCTCGAGGAGGGCTCCGCTGAAGTCTGGGTCGCCGGACTTGCCGTCGTAGGTGCGGAAGAGGTTTTGGGCTTGGAGGTAGCCGCGGATGCCTTTGATGAGTTCGGGGTCTCTGCCGGTGAGTGCGAGGTAGTGGATGCTTTTCTCGTCTACGGGGAAGTAGCCGATGGTGGCTCCGTACTCGGGGCCCATGTTTGCGACTGTGGCTCTGTCTGCGAGGGAGAGCGAGTTGCAGCCGTCTCCGAAGAACTCGACGAACTTGCCGACGACTCCTCGGTCTCGGAGCATGCGGGTGACGGTGAGGACGAGGTCGGTCGCGGTGACGTGTTGGCGGAGCTTGCCGGTGAGCTTGAAGCCGACGACCTGGGGCAGGACCATCGAGATGTGCTGGCCGAGCATGACTGCTTCTGCCTCGATGCCTCCGACTCCCCAGCCGACGACTCCGAGTCCGTTGATCATCGTCGTGTGCGAGTCGGTGCCGACGACCGAGTCTGGGTAGAGCAGGCCGCCGCGGTTCATGACCACGCGCGCCAGGTACTCGAGGTTCACCTGGTGCACGATGCCCGAGCCCGGTGGCACGATCTGGAAGTTCTCGAATGCGGTCTGGCCCCACTTGAGGAACTCGAACCGCTCGTAGTTTCTGTCGAACTCGATCTCTTCGTTCTGGCGCAGCGAGTCCGGCGAGCGGCTGCTATCCACCTGCACCGAGTGGTCCACCACCAGGTCCACCGGACAGAGCGGGTTGATCTTCATGGGGTCCAGGCCCAGACGCCGCACCGCGTCGCGCATGGCTGCCAAGTCTACCACGGCTGGGACGCCTGTGAAGTCTTGCAGGATGACTCGGGCAGGCTTGAAGGGGATCTCGACGTCCTTGGTCGAAGTCGACTTCCAGGCCAGGATGTTCTCCACGTCCTGCTCGCTCACGCTGAAGTTGTCGCAGTTGCGCACTGCGGACTCCAGCAGCACTCGCACGGAGTAGGGCAGCTTTTCTCCGTCAGCCTCGCCTACCGATTCTAGCGTCTCCCAGATCCGTGAGAGAAAAGTACTCGACTTCCTTTCCTTGGAACTTGAGCTTCTTCTTCAGCTTGTCGAACGGGTTCTTGAGGTTTCTCGAGAAGTTCCTTGAGATTCTGTGCATTTATAACCTGCGAAGGATACTTTTAGTTATTCAACAAACGGTGATCCGGGTGATTCGCGCTGCAGCAATAGATTCCTGTTGATTATCCAAATTCAATAATAATCAGCTGGTGGGCTTCGAGGTGCGTCGATGGCCGGGCAGTCCAGGGCTCGTCTTTCGGGCTTGGGTCTTTTTTGGCCGCGATTCGAAACGCTGGTTGAGTTTGGGTGGGTGAAGGGCGATATGAATAAAGAGTCAGAGTCGTGGAGGAGGTGCAGCCGGCCTCGAGAGATCGCTCGAGTGGCAGGCAGGCCTGCGGACTCTCGACACTGTCGATGGGTGGGCATGGAGGGCGACCGAAACCGCGGAGAAAGTCTAACAGCTATCAAAGGGTTTGATGTTCGCGATGAAATTATTGGGTGGTTCGACTAAGTAAGGGTTCGAGTGGGACTGGGACCAGGGAGCGAGGGTCGAGACGGATCGGACGAGCGACGGAGACAGGCGAGAGTCTCAAGAGAGTCGAGTATGAGTTAGCTTAGAGTGGTAGTGAGTGAGAGTTAATATTCGAGAGAGTTTGTTCTGTTGCGCTTGAGGTCCGTGGTTTGGTTCTCTTCTTTGAACTGCTTCATGAGCTCGATGTTCTCTTCGCTCTCCTCGTGGATCCTGAAGGAGGGAAGCCTTTCTCTTTGAACGGTCAGCTCTATCTTCTCGGCCGTCCTCGAGTGGTCGACGGCTTTTATAAACCTCTTCGACCCTGCTCCACTGAGTAACGAGAGGCTACTCGACGCAGATGTTGTCTTCGGAGTTCGAGTGGGCTCGGTGGCCGAGGGAAGGCAGCGGCTGCTGGCCAGCGGTCGCGTTTTGGTTCTCCTGACTAGTGGACTGCCCGGGTTCGGACTCGAAGCCGAGCAGTCTCTGCATTTTTTGAATGAACTTTTTATAACACCCGCTGCGAAAGCTGCCGACGTCTGGGTTACGGGGGAGTACTGTCTCTGTCGATCTCGTGGTTGAGGTCGCCGGCCATGTCAGCGACGCACTTGATAACTTCTCTGGTGAGCATGTGTCCCCGGTCGTCTTTGGCCGTGGAGTCTTCGCGGGAGACAAAAGTCAACAATTCTTCGAGGTGCTTCGCAAACCTGTTCATTTTTTCTTCCTGCGCTGCAGAGTCGACTGCGGTGAGCCGAGTCTACAGTTGTCGTTGTTCGAGGCTTTGATGACTTCCCAGATCTTCCGCTTGCGCAGCATTTCGTTCTCGGAGTTGAACTCGAGCAGGTCGTTGGTCAGCTTGTCCAGGTACTTGAAGACGTCGCCTTTGCTGATGTTGCACTGCTTCTCGAGTCTGCTGAAGAACTTCTGCGCGTGCGACCGGATCTGCGAGCCGGACCGCGTGTTCACGTAGTCTTCGATCAGCTTCCAGTTCTTGCCGTACTTGCGCAGACCGTCGATGAACTTATTGTGCTCTTCTTTCGTCCAGCGACCCATCGAACTCTGGTCGTCGTCTTCGCTCTCGTGGATGCTAGGCTCGCGCCTTCGCTTGTTGCCTGTAGGATCTCTCTGCATGTCTCTGCCGTGCCTTTTCTGGTGATTCAGTCCTGCTGGTTAAAGTAAATTCTAAACAGATCAACGAGAATCTGAAATGAGTCCGAACAAGCTAGACAGTCCATCGCGGGTTAATTAAGTCGCCAGCTGCTTATTTCATTTTTATGTAGTGTCTGTAGTCCTGCGTGAGCATGCTGCGGCCTTTTCCGAGACCCATCTGGAACGGTTTTACTCCGTTGACTTCAGCCAATGTGGGGATGGACCTGCTGCGACAGACGGTCTTCATGAAGGCGTAGAGCTGGTGAGTCGAGGGGTACGTAGTTGTAGGCGTTGGGCGTGCGGTTGTGCATGTTGAAGCGCACGTTGTGGAAGCCGCAGAGCTGGATCATCGCGGATAAGACGGGGTTGCCCCAGCAGTTGAAGCTTTTGAGCGGCTCGACTTTCATGTTCAGTCGCGTGAACTTGGTGCGCACCTCGAGCGGGAAGGTGTTGCTCTGGTGGATGTCCAGCGCGACGAGGTTCTTCTTGAGGTCTTTGAAGGCCGAGATGAAGGCGACCTCGAAGTCGATGCCCTGGCCCTTGCCGTAGCCGATGATGCCGTCGTTGTTGCCCGCGAAGACCAGGTACCTGCTCAGGCCGGGCTACCTGAAGTGGTTCACGCGGTTCAGCGTGGTCACCTGGGTGGTGACGCTCTTGTCCATGAGGAAGTACATGAAGTTGTGGTCCTTCGCGTAGTTCAGAGGGTGGAACGCGTTGTTGCGGTTCGCCAGGTACTCGCCTGGCTGGAAGTGGTGGCCCAGCTCTTCTTCCTGTGCTCAAACCCGATGTCTACCTCTTTTTCCAGGTGGTTCTTCCGCTCCTGTGCTCGCTTTTGGAACTCGCGCAGCAGGTCGATTTCATCTTGTCGCATCTTCTCTTCGTTGCGCAGCTGGTTGTTCTCGTCGAAAAACCGGGTGAAGTCGAGGATGTTGGCGTACTCCTGGTTCTGGCTCTTGAACTTCTTGAGGAACTGGGAGAACTGCTCGTCGTTGTGCGCAGTCTTGGTGATCTTCTCTTTGAGCGTCGAGTTCTGCAGGCCGTCGTCCAGCAGGCCCTGGAGCTTGGCCATGTCTGCGACGGACTTGCGCGTGCGGATTTTGTTGCTCAGGTTGTCAAGCTTTCTGGTGAAGTTCTTGTTGACGACGAAGGTCCTGCGCAAAGAGGCGAACAACATTATGTTAGAGGCCTATAATCGAGATTAAAACCCGTCGACCGCAGACGATCAAACGCAGTCAGCTGATGCGTCCCAGTCGACGCGTCTGGCCGAGGGACGGAGAAAGCTGCCGGGGACAGAAAGTGGCATGGCCGGTGAGCTGTCTAGACTGTCCTAGTCGCGCTTAGTTTAGTATCCTATCGATATCCGAAAGCCTAACCTAACCTACTTGCGTCACTCGAGACCGAGCGGGGACAAGACTAAAAGATTCCTGCGTAAGACCTAGAGGATTGGCGGTCCTTCCTACCTTCTCGGGCGAACCCGGTTTCGGAGCGGTGCTCCGTTGCCAAAGAAGAGATGGCTGAGCCTCCCGGCACGGGGTTGAGCATGATTTGATGGTTGGTCCAAAAACTCGGCCGGACTTCTCCTCCACTCCCTCTGGCTGCCTACCATACGATACCTGGAGATAGGGTTGGCAAGCACAATGGCTATTTTATTATTGCCGCTGAGCGGGATTTAAATTTCGAGCTTAGATTTTGGCGGACAGCGGGAATTTGGTTAAACGTGCAGCCTGGCGTCAGTGGTTCGGAGGCGAGACCAGGGCGGGTTAGAGGGGGAGGTCGTTGCGCAGGAGGGACCCAGCGGTGAGTCGCGAGCGCTGTCGAGAGTCGTGTCTTTGAGAGTCGTCGTGTCTGCGCGCTCGGAGCATCTTGAGGGACGACTGGTCGTCTCGCTGGTACTTGGCGTGCTCGACGCGCTTCTTCGAGACGATCTTTTCGAGGGGCACTGCTTCGAGCGTCGTGATGCGCTTGGCCGAGTCGCAGGTCGGCGGCTGCTGCGCGTCGCGCTTGGACGGGCTGTCGATGAGTCTGTTGAGGGTGGTCCTCGTGGGGATCTGCTCGATGCGTTTCTTCAGCTGCTCTATCTCGCTCATGATCTTCGGCGTCGGCGGCTGCTGGGGCTGCGGCTGGTCTTTGGAGGCACCGTCGCTGCTGGCTGGCTTCTCCGCCGCGAGCTCCAGCGCCTGCTTGAGTCGCTCTGCGGCGACGAGCTGGTGCTTCTGGATCTTGTAGACTTGCGCGAGGCTGTGGTTGGAGGAAGTCGGGGCTTTCTGCTCGCGCTTGTGCAGGCCGGTGCGCATGGACTCGATTTGCTTGAGGTTTCTCTCGAGGGTGGAGAGCTTGTTGATGCGTTCCTTGAGGCTCGAGCGGTCTCGGCTGGCGTTCTGCTGGCGACTGGTGCTGCGCTGCGTGTAGTTCTGCTGTTCGAGTGCACGGCCTCCTCGCATGTTGCTCAGCCGCATCATCAGACTTTTGTTAAGAGACTTGAGCGTCACTTCTGCGCTGGTCCTGACAGTGTCTGGCTTCTTGAGATACTTCGACAGGTCGATGGCTCCTGTCTGTTTATCTTTCAGAGGCTTCTGGGGCTTCTCTTTGCTGGAGACTCGCTGGGACGAAATCGCCAGTTTTCCTTCGTTGACTCTCGAGATGATTTTGTTCACCAGGTTCGAGTAGTTCAGGGGTTTGGCCAAGTCTTTCGCTTCTTCCGTGGCCGGAGCTTCCTTCTTGGCGAACTTTTTTGCTTTCTGATCCATTGGCAATAAGGCAGTATCGAATTGAGAGTAAAATCTACGACGAGTTACAGTACTTAAATTAGGTGCGTCTGGCAGGAGACTGCAGTGGCGGCGGAGAGAAGTGCGGTCTAGTCGCTCTTGGGGACTTTGAGCAGCTTGCTGCGGACGCGCTGTTGTCATAAGGCTTTTACCAGGTCCAGCTCTTTTACCTTGTTTCTCCTTTCTATGAGGTCTGCCTTTTTGCTGCTGCTTTGCTCTTGTGGCTGCCGTTTGTTGTTGAGCTTTTGGAACTTCTCGAGGTGTCGCTTCGTTATCTCGTGGATCTCTTTCTTCTGCACCTTGGGCTTGATGCCTCTGGCCAGCCGCTCCAGCACTTCTTGCTTCGGCGAGGACTGCTGTCGGTCTGTCTCTCTCCGCAGGACTGCTTGGCTGGAGGTTTTTCCGAGACCCACGACTGCGGTGAGCTCGGAGCTGACGGACTTGTCGAGCAGGTTCGTGCGTGTGTCTGTTTTATCTTTCTTTTTGCCGTACTCCATCCTGCGCTTGACCAAGTCTTGCTTGGAAAACTCGAGGCTGACGTTGCGACTCTTCTGCCAGACGCTCGAGTCTTCCGCGCGAGAGGCTTCTCGCTCTTCGGGTTTCTTCTTGACTCGCTTCTTGAAGAGAGCGGCGAGGTTCTGGTGCGACTCGGACTCTCCGACGATCACCACTTCGGCCTTGGGCTTGGGCGAGTGCAGGGTTTCCGAGGTGTGGTGTTTGGAGGGTTTGGGGTTTATCTCGAGTCTACTGACAGCCTTGCTGGCTGGCATCAGCGGTTCGCGGCCTCTGCCGAGGTAGAAGTCTGGAGGAGTCGACGGTTCTGTGAGTTTCCTCGCTTGGTGTCTGATGGACTCGGTGGCCGTGTGAGACACCGTCCTGTGTTCGAAGGGATTGCGCGGAGCATCGGGGTCTTGGCCAGCGTTCGAGCGGTAGCCGTTGACGAGCGACGAGTCGACCCGTTCGAAGTTGTCTCTGCGTCTGATGCGCGTCACTGGCTCGGACTCGTACGGCAGCGCCTGGCTGCTTTTGCCGAGGTTGAACCTGCTCCTGAAGTTGTGGCTGATCGACTCGGCCTGAGACGTCTCTTTGGTGAACTCGGTCTCGTGGGTCTTGTAGGCCTGCGCGCCGTCCAGGATCTTCCTGAGGTTTATCTTGGAGAGCTGGACGTCTCTGGACTCTTTCCTGAGGTTAGTCTGCGGCAGGAAGACTCGCCTCAGGTCGGTCGAGAGGTGTTCGTCGCGAGAGGCCTGCAGGTTCTTCCTACTTTTAACATACCTTGCCGCGCTAGAGACCGGCTCCTTCTTGAACTCTTTGATTTCGTAGTGCACTTCTGGCGAGGAGAGCTTGGCCTGGGCGAGCGGGATTTTGCTTCCCGAAGAAACTTTCTTGATGATCTTGCGCTGCTCTCGCACGTAGGTCGAGATGTCTACCTCTTTCTCGATCTCGTCTTCGCCTGCGCCTCGGCCGAAGTGCAGGGCGGACGCATCTTGTTCTTCGTCGCTGCTGTGTCTACTTCCCATGAGGATGTAGTTACTTTTGAGCGCTTTATTGGCATCGTACGAGAGGTTGCCTTCTCTCCTGCTCCTGCGCCTGAGCTCGAAGCCGAGGCCCTGCGCAGCGCTGCGGTGGTCTCGAGGGTCTTCGAGGAGCTGGGACTCGTGGGGGTAGACCTCGCTCTCGTCGCGGTCTTTGGTCGGCGAGGCTGGGCTCTTCTTGCTCTTCAGGTCTTGGAGAAACCTGCCGCACTCCAGGCGCGACTCGTATGCTGGCGTGGACTGGCTGGCCGAGTGCGGGATGCTGGTGTCTTTTGCGCGGAATGGAGGCTCGTTCGCGGCCTGGAAGAGGTTCACGGAGTCGTTCACGTAGCTCTGCTGCACCAGCGGGACCAGCGGCCTGTTCGAGGCCGAGAACTGCTTGTGACTGCTCTTCATTTTGAATAGCAATCTGCATTTTCAATGTTAAATAAAACAGCCCGGGACGTCAAGTGGAAGCAAGACCTGGCCTCGCTGACCGTCGAGCTCGAGCTCAAGCGGACCACGCTCAAGAAAATCTCGCTGGTCGTCGGCAGGCGGTTCGTGCGGGTAACTTGTCCTGAAAAAAGCTTCGCCAAAGTCATCGACCTGCACGCGCCTGTGCTCTTCCAGACAGGCACCTACAAGGCAGACTACAACGGCGAGGTCTTCCTGGTCGAGCTCAAGAAGCAAGATCGCGGGCTGTGGGACTCGCTCTGGGCAGAAAGCCTGACTCGCGAAGAGATCAGTGCTCGACGCGAAGAAGACGTCAAGGAACTCGAAGACCTCGAGAAAAAGTGGCACGAAGAGAAGCAGTCGGCCAAGGTCGAGCAGGCGAGTCTGACCACCAAAGAGAAGATGAAGATCGAGGACGAGCGCAGGTCGAAGATCGAGAAGATCAAAGAAGACGAGAAGCAGCGCGCCATCCAAGAAGTCTTCAGCGACGAAGGCGCCAGGCCCAGAACCAGCCTCACATCAAAAGCCTCCAAAAAAGAAAACGTCATCTGGGACGAGGAGCCTGAGGACGCGTCGACGACTCTCCAAGAGCCCGGCCAGCAGCCTGCAGACCTGCAAGACGCCCCTGCGATCCGCAAGCCTGCAGTCGAGCGAGTGATCCCTGCAGTGCGGAGTGTGGCCCAGCCCGAACCGATAAAGCTCGAGTTCACGGAGCGGATTTTCCCGACCCTCGCCATGCGCGAAAGCCAGATAAAAGAAGCTCCAGCCCCGAAGCTGCGCAAGCTCGCGCAGAAGCTGGACAAGAACCCGGAGAACACGATAAAAAGCCCCATCTGGCTCAAAGACAAGGGAGACGAGTTCCTCCAGGCAGGCGACTACATCTCGGCCATCGACGCCTACGACTCCGCAGTCAGGCTCGACCCCACCTACTGGGCCGCCTACTCCAACCGGTCCATCTGCCACCTCAAACTCCACAACCTCAGCGAGTGCGCCGCAGACTGCAACTTCCTGCTCTCCAAACTCGTCGAGATCGATAAGAACGAAAAAATGACCGGCCATCTCATGGTCGTCCGGGAAAAAGTCTACCTCAGGGTCCTCGCCTGCGACGCGCTCAGAGGCGAGTTCCAGCGGTTCAACGAGCTGGCCGAGCTGCTGCTGCGCGAAAACTTCTTGCGAGAAGCTGCCAAAGCGAGTCTCGCGGTGGACGTGCAGACGGTCAAGCGAAGGGCAGACGTCATCCGGTTGAAGGCCGAGGTCGACGAGCAGCTCAGACTCCAGAGCTACCGGGAAGCAGTCGAAGGCTACCAGCAGCTGCTGCGAGACGCTCCTGAAGAACAGAACAACGAACGCATCCTCTCCAACCTCAGTCTCTGCTGGTTCAAGCTCGGCCAGCACCTCGACGCCATCGACGCCTGCCGCAAAGCGATCGACCACATCGAGTCCCAGCTGAACAAAAACCTCGCCCAACCAGACAGGTCGAGACAGAACGCGCACTTCAAATCGCTGCTCATCAAACTGCACTACAGGAAAGCCCAGTGCCAGCTCGAACTCGGCTTGGAGAGCGACTCCGAGTCGAGTCTGCGGTCGGTGCTGCTGCTGGACGAGCGAAACGAAGAAGCGAGGAGCCTCAAAAAGCGCATCGAAGAGAAGCGAGACTTCGAGGCAGCGCTGCAGGCGAAAGCAGCAGGCGACAGCGCGCTCAAAGAGACGCACCACAAAGAAGCGCTGGACCACTACAGGCAAGCCATCGCGAAGCTCGACCCCAGCAGCAAGCCGCTCGAGTACCTGGCAGTCCTCCTGAACATGACCGTCTGCCACGGCGCGCTCGACCAGACCGACGAGATCGTCAGCGACTGCATCAAAGGCCTGCGCGTCATCGACAAGTTCAACAAAGCAGTCATCAAGTTCGAGAAGAGCAAGCTCTCCAAAGAAGACCTCGAGAAACTCGCGCAGCTCGAACTCCGCTTCTACATGCGCAAAGGCAACGCGCTGCTCAAAAAGGGACAGTAGGCTCACCTCACCTAGAATCTACCACGCGAAAGCAGACTTCGAAGAAGCGCTCAAGATCTCCCCCGACAACAGAGACATCAAGAGCAGCCTCGAGAAGATCTCGCTGCTCTAGCAGTCGGGTCACTTGTGTATAACTACTTGTGTGCTCTCCTAATTGGGGTTTGGGGTTTGGGGTTTGGG
>JFJP01005872.1_pt1 | contig 16162 bp, 11 predicted proteins | sample 431651 | NCBI WGS metagenome assembly JFJP01 (sample SAMN02602958, study PRJNA72255) | Microbial mat metagenome, whole genome shotgun sequencing project. | biome: fresh water; feature: sink hole; material: water; isolation source: purple microbial (photo- and chemosynthetic) mats found in... | reverse complement strand
GTGCGCGCCCGGGTGGAGTCGCGGCTGGGCTTTCGGGTCGGTGGCAAGCTGCTGGCGCGTCCGGTTGAACTGGGTCAACCCGTGCAGGCCGGGCAACTGCTGGCACAGCTTGATCCGCAAGACCTGCAGTTGGCCACCGACGGCGCGCGGGCGCAGGTGGCTGCAGCGCAGACCAACCGTGATCTGGCAGCGGCTGATTTCAAGCGTTATGAGGCACTGCGGGCGCAAAACTTCATCAGCGCTGCCGAGCTGGAGCGCCGCGACACCACGCTCAAAGCCGCCCAGGCGCAACTGGCGGGTGCCCAGGCGCAACTGGCAGCCCAGGGCAACCAAAGCGCTTATGCCAACTTGACCGCTGACGTGGCCGGCGTGGTGACTGCCGTGCTGGCCGAGCGTGGGCAGGTGGTGGCGGCCGGTGCACCAGTGGTGCAGGTGGCGCAAGACGGTGCGCGTGATGCGGTGTTTGCCGTGCCCGAGGACAAGCTGGCCGGTGTCAAGGTCGGCGCGCCGGCGCTGGTGCGGGTGTGGTCCAGCGATGCCACGCTGACGGGCGTGGTGCGCGAAGTGGCGGCCAGCGCCGACCCGGTGACGCGCACTTTTTCGGTCAAGCTGGCGTTGCCGGCCAACGCAGATTTGCCGCTGGGCAGTACCGTGGCGGTGCTGCCCACTGGTTTGGCACCGCTGCAACCCCAGCACATCAGGATTCCTATCAACGCGTTGCGCCAGCAAGGCCAGGGCAGCGCGGTCTGGCTGCTCGACAGCAGCACCATGACGGTGAAATCGCAAGCCGTGCAAGTGGCCGGTGCCGATGGCAACGACGTGGTGATCAGCGCCGGGCTCTCCCCCGGCATGCTGCTGGTGACGGCTGGCGTGCATGTGTTGTCGCCCGGGCAGAAAGTCAGTCTTTATAAGGAAAAAGTGCCTCCAGCCCTTACCAGTAAAGCGCAGACAGCTATAGTTAACGGTGCATCCGTAGCGGCCGCTGCGGGTGCTAGCGCCACTTTGGCCAAGTGAGGTGGCCATGTCGGAGCAGCACCTGCAGCCTGAAAAAGGCTTTAACCTGTCGCGCTGGGCCCTTGAGCATGCGCCGCTGACGCGGTTTTTGATGGTTGTGCTGATGCTGCTGGGGGCAACCAGCTACTTTCAGCTGGGGCAAGACGAAGACCCGCCGTTTACCTTCCGGGCGATGGTGGTACGCGCTTACTGGCCCGGTGCCAGCGCCCAGCAGATGGCCGAGCAGGTGACCGACAAGCTGGAGCGCACCTTGCAAGAGGTGCCGTATGCCGACCGCATCCGCAGCTACTCCAAACCCGGTGAGTCGCAAATCATCTTTCAGATCAAGGACTTTGCACGCGGTGCCGAAGTGGCCAACGTGTGGTACCAGACGCGCAAGAAAATCGGCGACATGCGCAGCACTTTGCCTGCGGGGGTGCTGGGGCCGTTTTTCAACGACGATTTTGGCGACGTGTTTGGTGTCATTTATGCCTTGCAGGCACCGGGTTTCAGTGCCGCCGAGGTCAAAACCTTTGCCGACGATGCGCGCCAGCAGTTGCTGCGCGTGCCGGATGTGGCCAAGGTGGAGCTGTTTGGCGACCAGTCAGAAAAAATCTACATCGAGGTCTCGCAAAAACGCCTGGCACAACTGGGGTTGGACATGAACGCGGTGCTGGCGCAGCTGGGCCAGCAAAATGCCGTGGAGGCCACCGGGGCGGTGCAAACGCCGCTGGACGTGGTGCAGGTGCGCGTGGCCGGGCAGTTCAACTCGGTGGACGAGCTGCGCGCGCTGCCGATTCGCGCCGGCGAGCGCCAGTTGCGCCTGGGCGACCTGGCTGAGGTCAAGCGGGGTTATGTTGATCCGCCTTCGGTCAAGGTGCGTTTTCAGGGGCAGGAAGTCATCGCCCTGGGGGTGTCGATGACCAAGGGCGGCGACATCATCGCGCTGGGCAAGTCGCTGAAAGCCGCAGCGGCGCAGATCGAAAAAAGCCTGCCGCTGGGCGTGACGCTGGCGCAGGTGCAAGACCAGCCGCAATCGGTGGCCACCTCGGTCAACGAGTTTGTGCGGGTGCTGATTGAGGCGGTGGCGATCGTGCTGGCGGTCAGTTTCATCAGCCTGGGGCTGCACCGGCAACATGGCGTGTTGCCCTGGTATCGGCGCTGGACGCTCGACATGCGACCCGGGCTGGTGGTGGGCATCACCATTCCGCTGGTGATGGCAATGACGTTTCTGGCCATGAACTACTGGGGCATCGGGTTGCACAAGATTTCGCTGGGCTCGCTGATCATCGCGCTGGGCTTGCTGGTGGACGATGCCATCATCGCCGTGGAGATGATGGTGCGCAAGATGGAAGAGGGCTACGACAAGGTGCGTGCGGCCACCTTTGCCTACGAGATCACCGCCATGCCGATGCTCACCGGCACGTTGATTACTGCGGCGGGCTTTTTACCAATCGGCATTGCCCGCTCGATGACCGGTGAATACACCTTTGCGATCTTTGCCGTGACGGTGATTGCGCTGGTGTTGAGCTGGATCGTGTCGGTGTATTTTGTGCCGTACCTGGGTGTGCGGCTGCTCAAGGTGCCGCCGCATGTGGTGGCGCACGCGCAGCACGGCGGTGCCGCCGACCACGAGCACGACATGTACGACACGCCGTTTTACCGGGCGTTTCGCCGGGCGGTGAACGCCTGCGTGCGGCACCGCTGGATCACCATCGCCGTCACGCTGGCGCTGTTTGGGCTGGGGATTGCCGGCATGGGGCGGGTGCAGCAGCAATTTTTTCCGGATTCGAGCCGGCCGGAAATTCTGGTGGACCTGTGGTCGGGCGAGGGCACCTCGTTTGCCGCCACCGAAGCCGTGGCCAAGCGCGTTGAGGCACGCCTGATGGCCGAGCCCGGTGTGCTGTCGGTCACGCAGTGGGTGGGCTCGGGCGTGCCCCGGTTTTACCTGCCGCTGGAGCAGATTTTTCCGCAAAGCAATGTGTCGCAGCTGATTGTGGTGCCCAAGGATTTGCCCACCCGCGAGGTGCTGCGGCGGCAACTGCCGGCGCTGCTGGCGCAAGAATTTCCGGAAGTGCGCGGGCGCAGCACGCTGCTGGCCAATGGGCCACCGGTGGCGTACCCGGTGCAGTTCCGGGTGGTCGGGTCAGACCCGCTGCTGCTGCGTCAATACGCCGACGAGGTCAAGGCGCTGATGCGGCAAAACACCCACACGCGCGGGGTTAACGACAACTGGAACGAGTCGATCAAGGTCATGCGCCTGGAGGTTGACCAGACCAAGGCGCGCGCGCTGGGGGTGTCAAGCCAGTCGATCGCCCAGGCCTCGAGGACGATTCTGAGTGGCACCACCGTGGGGCAATACCGCGAGGCTGACCGGCTGATCGACATCGTGCTGCGTCAGCCGCTGGACGAGCGCAACGCCATCACCGACATCGCCAATGCCTACCTGCCAACCGCCTCGGGCAAGTCGGTGCCGTTGACGCAGATCGCCCGGCCTGTGTTTACCTGGGAGCCCGGCGTGATGTGGCGTGAAGGGCGCAACTACGCCATCACCGTGCAGTGCGACATTGTCGAAGGGCTGCAAGGGGCCACCGTGAGCCAGCAGTTGCTGCCCCCCTTGCGCGCTCTGGAGGCCCGGTGGGCGCAAGCCGGGCAGAGCGATTACCGCATCGAAGTGGCCGGCGCCGTGGCCGAGAGTTCCAAGGGCTCGGCTTCGATCGTGGCGGGCATTCCGGTGATGCTGTTCATCACCTTCACGCTGCTGATGCTGCAGTTGCACAGCTTCAGCCGCGCCATGCTGGTGTTTCTGACCGGGCCGCTGGGCATTGCCGGCGTGGCCGGGGCGCTGCTGTTGCTGAACCGGCCATTTGGTTTTGTGGCACTGCTGGGAGTCATTGCGCTGATGGGCATGATTCAGCGCAATTCGGTCATTTTGATCGACCAGATTGAGCAGGACCGCGCCCGGGGCGTGCCGGCCTGGGAAGCGATTGTGGAGTCTGCCGTGCGTCGCCTGCGCCCGATTGTGCTGACCGCTGCGGCGGCTGTGCTGGCCATGATTCCGCTGTCGCGCTCGGTCTTTTGGGGGCCGATGGCGGTAGCCATCATGGGTGGCTTGATTGTGGCCACGCTGCTGACGCTGCTGGCGCTGCCGGCCATGTACGCGGCGTGGTTCCGGGTGGAGCGCGCTGATCCGAGGGTTGCTTAGCAGGTGGCTGTTGACGGTTTGGTGACATCCCGCCGCGAATCACCCGTTTCAGCGGGTTTTGCGCGGGTGGCGAAATTGGTAGACGCACCAGGTTTAGGTCCTGACGGTAGCAATACTGTGCGGGTTCGAGTCCCGCCCCGCGCACCACCAACATTTTGGAGATTTTTTCATGGTCGTTGCTGTAGAAACACTGGACAAGCTGGAACGCAAGATGAGCTTGAGCTTGCCTATCGGCGCCATCCAGTCGGAAGTGAGCGCACGGCTCAGGAAGCTGGCACGCACCGTCAAGATGGACGGTTTTCGCCCAGGCAAGGTGCCGATGAACGTGGTGGCGCAGCGCTATGGCTATTCGGTGCAGCACGAAGTCATGAACGATAAGGTCGGTGAGGCTTTTTTCAATGCCGCCACCGAAGCGCAATTGCGCGTGGCGGGCCGCCCAAGCATCAATGAAAAAGAGGGTGCTGCCGAGGGTGAGTTGGCTTTTGAAGCGGTGTTTGAGGTGTTTCCCGAGGTCAAGATAGGCGACCTCACCAGTGCGGTGATCGAAAAAGTGACCACCGAAGTGTCTGATGCGGCGATTGAGAAAACGGTGGACATCTTGCGCAAACAGCGCCGCACCTTCTCGCTGCGCGCCCACGACGCACCTGCGCAGGATGGTGACCGGGTGACGGTTGATTTCGAAGGCAAGATCGACGGCGAATCATTCACCGGTGGCAAAGCCGAAGACTTTCAGTTTATTTTGGGCGACGGCCAGATGCTCAAGGAATTTGAAGAGGCCACCCGTGGCCTGAAATTCGGCGAGAGCAAGACCTTTCCACTGGTTTTTCCGGCGGATTACCACGGCAAGGAGGTCGCAGGCAAGACGGCTGACTTCATGGTCACCGTCAAAAAGATTGAAGCCGCGCATCTGCCTGAGGTGGATGAAGCCTTGGCCCGGTCGCTGGACATTGAAGGCGGCACGGTGGAAGCCATGCACGCTGACATTCGCAAAAATCTCCAACGCGAAGTTAAAAGTCGCCTGCTGGCACGCAACAAGGCCGCGGTGATGGACGCGCTGGTGGCGCACGCCGAACTCGACCTGCCAAAAGCCAGCGTGCAGGACGAAATCGGTCGCCTGCTGGAAGGTGCCCGCGCCGACCTGAAGAAACGTGGCGTCAAGGATGCAGACAAGGTCACCATCCCCGATGACATCTTTCGCGAACAGGCTGAGCGCCGCGTGCGCCTCGGCCTGGTAGTGGCCGAATTGGTGCATGCCAACAACCTGCAGCCGACCACCGAGCAGCTCAAGGCGCATGTGGAGGAACTGGCGTCCAGCTATGAGAAACCTGCGGATGTGTTGCGCTGGTATTACAGCGACAAAAATCGTCTGGCACAGGTAGAAGCGATGGTGCTGGAAAACAATGTCACCAACTTTGTGCTGTCCAAAGCGCAGGTCACTGAAAAAGCCATTTCCTTCGATGAATTGATGGCGCAGCAATAGACCAGCGATGAGGCAGCGCAAAACAGCTGTCCGGGGCTTGTGTCAGACTTGCGAGTCTGCATCGCAAGCCCTTTTATCTTGAGGGTTGGTTTTTTTGGCTACAGTTGCGGCAGTTTGCGACAGATTTATGAATTTAAATTGAACCATCAGAGGCGCGTAATGGATATTCAAGGTTTGGGCATGATCCCCATGGTGATCGAGCAGTCGGGGCGCGGTGAACGCTCTTACGACATTTATTCACGTCTGCTCAAGGAGCGTGTGATCTTCATGGTGGGCCCGGTCAACGACCAGGTGGCCAATCTCGTGGTGGCGCAGCTGCTGTTTCTGGAGAGCGAGAATCCCGACAAGGACATTTCGTTTTACATCAATTCACCGGGCGGGTCGGTTAGCGCGGGCATGGCCATTTATGACACCATGAACTTTATCAAGCCGCAAGTCTCGACCTTGTGTACTGGCATGGCAGCCAGCATGGGCGCGTTTTTATTGGCAGCCGGGGCCAAGGGCAAGCGTTTTTCGCTGCCCAACTCCAAGATCATGATTCACCAGCCCTCGGGTGGCAGCCAGGGTCAGGCCACCGAGATCGAGATTCAGGCACGCGAGATCTTGAAAACCCGCGAACAACTCAACAAGATTCTGGCCGAGCGCACCGGGCAACCGCTGGAACGCATTGAGCGAGACACCGAGCGTGACTATTACATGTCGGCACAAGAGTGCCAGGAATATGGTCTGATTGACCAGGTCATCACCAAAAGGGCGTAGATCTCATGGCCGAAAAAAAAGGCTCCTCGGGCGAAAAAACCCTGTACTGCTCGTTTTGTGGCAAGAGTCAACACGAAGTCAAAAAGCTCATCGCCGGGCCGTCGGTGTTTGTGTGTGACGAGTGCATTGAACTGTGCAACGAAATCATCCGCGACGAACTGCCCCCGCCAACCGAATCTCTGGCCAGCAAGGATTTACCCACACCCGCAGAAATCAAGGCCAATCTTGACAGCTATGTGATTGGCCAGGAAACGGCCAAGCGTACGCTGGCGGTCGCTGTGTACAACCACTACAAGCGTTTGCGGCATCAGGAGCATTCCAAAAAGGATGATGTCGAGTTGTCCAAGAGCAATATCTTGCTGATCGGGCCAACCGGTTCTGGCAAGACCTTGCTGGCTCAAACGCTGGCGCGCATGCTGGATGTGCCCTTTGTGATGGCCGACGCAACCACGCTGACAGAAGCTGGCTATGTGGGTGAAGACGTTGAAAACATCGTGCTCAAATTGCTGCAAAGCTGCAATTACGATGTTGAGCGGGCGCAGCGCGGTATTGTTTATATTGATGAAATTGACAAGATTTCGCGCAAATCAGACAACCCATCGATTACCCGTGATGTCTCTGGCGAGGGCGTGCAGCAAGCGCTGCTCAAGCTGATCGAGGGCACGGTGGCCAGCGTGCCGCCGCAGGGTGGGCGCAAGCATCCGAACCAGGACTTTGTGCCAGTGGACACCACCAATATCCTGTTCATTTGCGGCGGCGCGTTTTCCGGGCTTGAGAAAGTCATCGATAACCGCACTGAATCGTCTGGCATCGGCTTTGGTGCGGCGGTCAAGAGCAAACAAAACCGGGATCTGACCGAAGTGTTCAAGGACGTTGAGCCAGAGGACCTGATCAAGTTTGGCTTGATTCCTGAATTGGTCGGTCGCATGCCGGTGGTGACCACGCTGGGTGAACTCAGCGAAGAAACGCTGGTGCAAATTCTGACCGAGCCAAAGAATGCGTTGATCAAGCAGTACAGCAAGTTGCTGGCCATGGAAGGCGTTGACCTGGAAGTCCGACCCGCTGCGCTCAAAGCGATTGCCCGCAAGGCGCTGTTACGCAAGACCGGTGCACGTGGTTTGCGTTCGATTCTTGAGTTGGCGCTGCTGGGCACCATGTATGACCTGCCAGACTGTTCCAATGTGGAAAAAGTGGTGGTCGAAGAAGCCACCATCAATGACGACAAGGCCCCCTTGCTGGTTTACCGTGAAGTTGCCAAAAAGGCCTGATCTGGCGAGTTATTCAGGACGTTTTGCAGTCACTGAAAGCGCCGGGTTTTGTGCATACTCGAAGCTGCCGCTTGAAAAGCGGCAGCCTTTCCCCACCTCCACCAGGTAACAAAAAGGACGCTTTATGTCTGGACACACTCCCTTGCCTGCCACGCCAATCGATCTGCCCCTTTTGCCATTGCGCGATGTGGTGGTATTCCCGCACATGGTTATTCCGCTGTTTGTCGGCCGTCCGAAGAGCATCAAAGCGCTGGAGACGGCAATGGCGACCGACCGCCGCATTATGCTGGTGGCTCAAAAAGCGGCAGCCAAAGACGATCCACTCATCACCGACATGTTTGCCGTGGGTTGTATTTCGACCATCCTGCAGATGCTTAAGCTGCCTGACGGAACGGTCAAGGTGCTGGTGGAGGGCCAGCAGCGTGCGCAGGTTGGGCATATTGACGATGGTGAATCGCATTTCAGTGCCAGCATCACCCCCATGGAGGTCGTTTCTGAACCTGAGAGCAAGGTGCGTGGCAAGGCCAGCGAAGTGGAAGCCTTGCGCCGCGCGGTGATGCAGCAGTTTGACCAATACGTCAAACTGAACAAGAAAATCCCGCCTGAAATTCTCACCTCAATTTCCAGTATTGACGACTCCGGTCGCCTGGCTGACACCATCGCAGCCCACTTGCCGCTGAAGCTGGAGAGCAAACAGGCCGTGCTGGAACTTTCAAAAGTGAAGGACCGGCTGGAAAACCTGTTTGAGCAAATCGAGCGCGAAGTTGATATTCTTAATGTCGATAAAAAAATCCGCGGCCGGGTCAAGCGGCAAATGGAAAAAAACCAGCGCGACTTCTATTTGAATGAACAGGTCAAGGCCATTCAGAAGGAACTGGGCGAAGGGGAAGATGGCGCTGACATCGAAGAGATCGAGAAAAAGATCAAGGCCGCCAAGATGCCCAAGGAAGCCTTGAAAAAGGCCGAAGGCGAACTCAAAAAACTCAAGCTGATGTCACCCATGTCAGCCGAGGCTACCGTGGTGCGAAATTACATTGACGTTTTGACTGCCTTGCCATGGGCAACCAAGACCAAGATCAAGCACGACCTGACCCATGCTGAAGTGGTGCTCAACGAAGACCACTATGGACTCGACAAGGTCAAGGACCGCATACTTGAATACCTCGCGGTGCAGCAGCGGGTTGAGAAGGTCAAGGCACCGATCTTGTGCCTGGTTGGACCACCCGGTGTGGGCAAGACATCGCTGGGGCAATCGGTGGCCAAGGCCACCGGGCGCAAATATGTGCGCATGGCATTGGGTGGCATGCGCGACGAGGCCGAAATCCGTGGCCATCGACGTACCTACATTGGCGCACTGCCGGGCAAGGTGTTGCAGAGCCTGTCCAAGGTTGGCACCAGAAACCCATTGTTTTTGCTCGATGAAATCGACAAGCTCGGCACGGACTTTCGGGGTGACCCGTCCAGCGCTTTGCTGGAGGTGCTCGACCCGGAGCAGAACCACAAGTTTGGCGACCATTATGTCGAGGTTGATTTTGATCTGAGCGACGTGATGTTTGTCGCAACCTCCAACTCGATGAACATTCCGCCCGCGTTGCTCGACCGCATGGAGGTGATTCGCCTGGCGGGTTATACCGAAGACGAAAAAACCAACATCGCGCTCAAGTATCTGTTGCCAAAACAACTCAAGAACAACGGCGTCAAGGAAGAAGAGTTGAGCGTCACTGAAGAGGCGGTGCGCGGCATCGTGCGGTATTACACCCGTGAGGCGGGTGTGCGTTCGCTGGAGCGTGAAATCTCGAAGATTTGCCGCAAGGTGGTCAAGGGCCTGCTGCTGAAGAAAATGAAAGCCCAGGTCGTTGTCAATGACGACAATCTGAACGACTTTCTGGGGGTACGCAAATACGATTTTGGCCGCGCTGAAAAGAAAAATCAGGTGGGCCAGGTCGTCGGTCTGGCCTGGACCGAGGTGGGTGGCGACCTACTTACCATTGAGGCTGCCATGATGCCCGGAAAAGGGGTCATCACGCGCACGGGTTCGCTGGGCGACGTGATGAAAGAGTCGGTGGAGGCCGCGCGCACGGTGGTGCGAAGCCGCTCACATCGACTCGGCATCAAGGATGAGTTTTTTGCCAAGAAAGACATTCATATTCACGTGCCCGATGGGGCAACGCCAAAAGACGGTCCGAGCGCCGGGGCAGCCATGACGACCGCCTTTGTGTCTGCCATGACCGGTATTCCGGTGCGCTGCGATGTGGCGATGACTGGCGAAATCACCTTGCGCGGAGAAGTGACCGCCATTGGTGGTTTGAAAGAAAAGCTGCTGGCCGCTTTGCGCGGCGACATCAAGACAGTGCTGATTCCTGAAGACAACGCCAAGGACCTGCAAGACATCCCCGAGAACGTCAAGAACGGTCTTGAAATCGTGCCGGTACGCTGGATTGACCAAGTGCTTGAATTTGCCCTGGTTCACATGCCGACACCGTTGCCCGAAGATGAGGTGGAAGGGCTGGCGGTGCCGGAGGTGGCCTCTGAGGCAGTTGGTGCCACTGATTCAGTCAAGCACTGACACAAAGTTTTCATCAAGGCTGCCTGATCGCGTTAATTTCCACGCTATAATTTAGGGCTTGAATGCGGGAATAGCTCAGTTGGTAGAGCGCAACCTTGCCAAGGTTGAGGTCGAGAGTTCGAGACTCTTTTCCCGCTCCAAATAGAAAAAGGGAAGCCATCGCTTCCCTTTTTCGTCACGGTTCTGGCGCGATAGCAAATCGGTTATGCAACGGATTGCAAATCCGTCTAGCCCAGTTCGACTCTGGGTCGCGCCTCCAAGCTAGATAACGAAAGCCTGCTACATTAACACTAGCAGGCTTTTTCTTTTGGCGTTGGCAATTTCAATCACGGCTTGCTCAAAATTGCCCCTGCCGGCATTGGGTTTGTCGACACTGCCAGACAATGGCACGCATGAATGCACGCCCTGCCCCACTTGAACTCGTCAGAACCCCGCTGCGGTGGGACAACAGTTTTCACCGCCTGGGTAACCGTTTTTTCACCCCCTTGGCACCGCAACCGCTGACTGATCCGTACTGGGTTGGGCGCAGCCTGGACGTTGCAAAGCTGCTGGGTTTGAGCGATGCACAACTGGACTCTGACACCCTGCTGCAAGCGCTGTCCGGCAACCAGCCCATCTCGGGCACGCAGCCGCTGGCCAGTGTGTATAGCGGCCACCAGTTTGGCAACTGGGCCGGCCAACTGGGTGATGGTCGTGCCATTCTGCTGGGCGAAACCAACGGACTGGAACTGCAACTCAAAGGCTCCGGACTGACACCCTACTCGCGCATGGGCGACGGCCGCGCGGTGTTGCGCAGCAGCATCCGTGAATTTTTGTGCAGCGAAGCCATGCATGCCCTGGGCGTTCCCACCACGCGCGCGCTGTGTGTCACCGGCTCGGACGACGAGGTGTGGCGCGAATCGCTGGAAACCGCCGCCGTGGTGACACGGGTGGCACCCAGCTTTATCCGCTTTGGTCATTTTGAGCACTTTGCCGCCCGTCGCCAGTTCGACGAACTGCAAACCCTGGCCGACTATTGTGTTGACCGCTTTTACCCGGACTGCCGTGACACGAAAGAATATACCGGCAATGTTTACGCCGCGCTGCTGCAACGGGTTACGGCACGCACCGCGCTGATGGTGGCGCACTGGCAGGCGACGGGCTTTTGCCACGGCGTGATGAACACCGACAACATGAGCATTCTGGGACTGACCATTGACTATGGGCCGTACCAGTTTCTCGACGCATTTGATCCCGGCCACATCTGCAACCACTCCGACCGTCAAGGCCGCTACGCTTTTGACGCACAGCCTGACATCGCCCACTGGAACCTGTTTGCGCTGGCACAGGCACTGCTGCCGCTGATCAAAAACCAGGCGCTGGCGGTGCAGGCACTCGATACCTTCAAAACTGCGTTTGATAACGCTTATTACCGGCTGATGGGTGGCAAATTGGGGCTGATGGATGCAGGCGAAGCGGCTGTTCCCCCGGATGGCCAGGGCGCGATTGCCGCTGGGGCGTTGATCCAAGGCATTTTGCGGTTGCTGGCGCAAGACCGGGTGGACTACACCATCTTCTGGCGCCGCCTCAGCCTGGCAGTGGCCACAGGCAACTTTGAGCCGGTGCGCGATTTGTTCATCGATCGCGCCGCGCTGGATCTCTGGTTGCTACAATATAAAGAGCTCAAATCACATACAGATAAAGGGTTAAAGTCTGATTCTATGCTTAAAATCAACCCAAAATACGTGCTCCGAAACCACCTCGCCGAAACCGCCATCGCCGCTGCCAAACAAAAGGATTTTGCTGGCGTGGCCACACTGCTGGCGCTGCTGCAAGCACCGTTTGACGAACACCCGGGCTTTGATGCTTATGCCGACTTTCCGCCCGATTGGGCGAGCAGCATTGAGATCAGTTGCAGTTCGTAACTCTCCATGAACAGCCACGTACCATCTGGTACAGCAAACACGCAAGAAGTCCTGCCATGCCCTACCCCATCCAGAAAAGTGAAGCCGACTGGCAAACCCTCCTCAAAAGCAAAGGTGCCGAAGCCGTCGCGTTCGCAGTCACCCGCCAGGCCGCCACCGAACGGCCGCACAGTGGCAAATATGTCAAACAATGGGCACAAGGCAGCTACCACTGCATCTGCTGCGATGCCAAACTGTTTGAAGCCGACACCAAGTTTGACGCGCACTGTGGCTGGCCCAGCTTTTCCCAGGCGCTGCCGGGGGCCATCACCGAGATTACCGACCGCAGCCACGGCATGACGCGGGTGGAAACCGTCTGCAGCCAGTGCGGCGCGCACCTGGGCCATGTGTTTGACGACGGCCCCACCGATACCGGCTTGCGCTACTGCATGAACTCGGCTTCGTTAAACTTCAGCCCTTCATGAAAATACTGATCGACTTTTTTCCCATCCTGCTGTTTTTTGGCGCGTACAAACTTTACGACATCTACATCGGCACCGCCGTGCTGATGGCCGCCACCGTGCTGCAAATGGCCCTGATTTTGCGCATCGACCACAAACTGCAGGGCATGCACAAGATCACGCTTGCGCTGATATTGGTATTTGGCACGTTGACGCTGGTACTGCACGACGAACGCTTCATCAAATGGAAGCCCACCGTGCTCTACGCCGCCATGGCCATTGGCCTGGCGGTGGCAGTGTGGGTCTATAAAAAGAACTTTCTCAAACTGCTGCTGGGCAGCCAACTCAGCCTGCCCGAACCCGTGTGGATGCGCCTGAACCTGGTCTGGGTGGTGTATTGCGCCTTCATGGCGGCCATCAACGGCTATGTGGCGGCCTACTACAGCACCGAGGCGTGGATGAACTTCAAACTGTGGGGCTACGCCTTTCCGCTGGTGTTCATTGTTGGCCAGGGCTTTTACATCTCACGCTACCTTACCGCAGACGACACCAAACACACCACATCATGAACACGCCCCCTACCGCACAACAACTGCAGCAGCGCTTGCAAGACGTTTTAGCCCCAGAGTCGCTGCAAGTCATTGATGAGAGCAGCCAGCACCACGGCCACGCGGGTGCCAACGGCAGCGGCTTTGGCACCCACTTCAGGGTGCGCATCACTTCACATTTATTTACTGGCAAGCCGCTCGTGGCAAGGCATCGGCTTGTGTATGATGCGTTGCAAGATTTTATGGACCAAGGCCTGCACGCACTGGCCATCGAAGCTCAGGCACCTGTCACCGCTTAGCGCCAGCCGAATCCCCCAACTTTTTTATTTTGAAACTCAGGAAATTTGCATGAAGAAACATCTCTTGACCGGAATTGCCGCAGCGGCGCTGATGGCCGGCCTGTCACCCCTGGCTTCTGCCCAAAACCTGGCCATCGTGAATGGCAAAGCCGTGCCCTCGGCACGCGCCGATGTCTTGGCCGACCAGGTCAAACGCTCGGGCCGCCAGATCACCCCTGAACTCGAAAAACAGATCAAGGACGAAGTCATCGCCCGCGAAATCTTCATCCAGGAAGCGCAAAAACAGGCGCTTGACACCACCGAAGACTTCAAGACACAGATGGAATTGGCCCGCCAGACCATCCTGATTCGTGACCTGTTCACCAATTTCCAGAAGTCCAACCCGGTGACCGACGAAGAAGTCAAAGCCGAGTATGACCGTTTTGCCGCCGCCAACAGCGGCATGGAATACAAGGCGCGCCACATTTTGGTTGAAAAAGAAGACCAGGCCAAGGCCATCATCGCCAAGCTCAAAAAGGGTGGCAAGTTTGAAGACATCGCCAAGAAAGAAAGCAAAGACCCAGGCTCTGGCGCCAAGGGTGGCGATCTGGATTGGGCCCCGCCGGGCAACTACGTGGCCGAGTTTTCGCAAGCACTGGCGCAGCTGACCAAGGGAAAAATGACCGAAACTCCGGTGAAAACGCAGTTTGGCTACCACATCATCCGCCTCGATGACGTGCGTGATGCCCAGTTGCCACCGCTGGAGCAAGTCAAACCGCAAGTGCTGCAGCAGTTGCAACAGCAGAAGCTGGCCAAGTACCAAAACGACCTGCGCACCAAGGCCAAGGTGGAGTAAGTCAAGCCTGTGGGTTTGAAACAGCGGCTTCACCTGGCCGCTTTTTTTGGCGTAGAAAAACCGAAAGGTACCGGCCTGACAGTCAGAACCAGCCCAGCAGCATCAAGGCCCCCAGCAGCAGTGGCTGGTGCAGCAGGTAGTAGCTCAAGCTCCAGCGGCCCAGCAGCGCCAGCTTGCCAGTCAGTGCCGCTGCCGGTAGCGGCTGGCCAATCCATTGCGGCCTGGCGTGCAGCAGCCAGTGGCCCACAGCCAGCCCCCACCACATGACCCCCAGCCAGGGAAAGACCGGCACATAGTCTTCAGTCACCGGCTTGTGCGTGATCCAGCCCAGCCAGTTCAGCCAGGGTGCATTGAAATACATCACTAATTGGGCTGTAGCCCACGTCTGCAAAGTGTAAGAAGCTACAAACTTTGATGCAATTGCCAGCCCACCCAGCCACCATAGCCAGCGCCCCCAGGAGGCGCTAAGGCGCGCCACGATCAGCATCACCGCCATGCCGTGCAGCACGCCAAAGTAAATGAAGCTGTCCGGATACATCAGCCACGACCCCAGCGTCACCAGCAGCGCAGCTCCCGCCACCAGTAACCAGCGCCGCCAAAAACGCCGCCAGCTTTGCCCCTGCGCTGCCGCCACCGCTTGCCCAGCTCCGGCACAGAACAGAAACAGGCTCACGATCAGCGTGCGCTGCCAGGTCCAGAACGGGTCGTGGTAAAAATTTTGTTGCAGGTAGCCAAAATGGTTCAGGTCAAAGCTGAAGTGAAACAATGTCATCCAGATCATGGCCGCGCCGCGCAAGCCATCAAGTACATCAAAGCGTTGGGTTGTCATGGCTGCCAAGTGTAGATAAACCCCATGCAATGGCGCAGCGGCGAGCCACGCAGCGAACCTGCCCTTACCCGATAATCTCGCCTCATGTCACTCTTGCCGCACCAACTCGAACTCCTGGCCCCGGCGCGCGATGCCGCCATTGGCATCGAAGCCATCAACCACGGTGCCGACGCCGTCTATATTGGCGGACCCTCCTTCGGGGCGCGCTCCAGCGCTGACAATTCTGTAGCTGAAATCGCACGTCTGGCAAGCCATGCACACCGTTTTAACAGTCGGATTTTTGTTACCCTGAACACCATCTTGCGGGACGACGAGCTGGCGCCTGCACGTCAGCTGGCATGGCAACTGTATGACGCCGGGGTCGATGCACTGATCATTCAGGACATGGGTCTGCTCGAAATTGACTTGCCACCAATCCAGCTGCACGCCAGCACCCAGTGCGACATCCGCACGCCCGAGAAAGCGCGCTTTTTACAAGATGTGGGGTTCAGCCAGATCGTGCTGGCACGCGAGCTTGATCTGTCGCAGATCGCGGCCATTCGCGCCGCCACCGACCCCGGGCGCTGCACGCTGGAATTTTTTGTACATGGCGCGCTGTGCGTGGCCTACAGTGGCCAGTGCTACATCAGCGCCGCGCACACCGGGCGCAGCGCCAACCGGGGTGAGTGCAGCCAGGCCTGCCGCCTGCCCTACCAGGTGGTCGATGACAAGGGCCGCTTTGTGGCGCACGACCGGCATGTGCTCAGCCTCAAAGACAACAACCAGAGCGCCAACATCGCCGCGCTGGTGGATGCCGGGGTGCGCAGCTTCAAGATTGAAGGCCGCTATAAGGACATGGCGTATGTGAAGAACATCACGGCGCATTACCGTCAGTTGCTCGATGCGCTGATTGACGCGCGACAACATGGCGACCAGCCGCTGGCACGCGCCAGCAGTGGCAGCACCACCTTCAGCTTTACCCCCGACCCGAACCAGAACTTCAACCGCGAATTCACCGACTACTTTGTGCAAGGCCGCCAGCACGACATCGGCGCTT
>JFJP01039283.1_pt1 | contig 16167 bp, 15 predicted proteins | sample 431651 | NCBI WGS metagenome assembly JFJP01 (sample SAMN02602958, study PRJNA72255) | Microbial mat metagenome, whole genome shotgun sequencing project. | biome: fresh water; feature: sink hole; material: water; isolation source: purple microbial (photo- and chemosynthetic) mats found in... | reverse complement strand
TTCCCTCGCACTTCTATCCTGCAGGAAGTTAGAGATTCTCTTACGGATCCAGAGCTACGTTTTATTGTTGGGCCCGCACAGTGGATAGCTACTGGCGAGACCTTGGCCGATAAGATCAAATTCTTGGAATCTCAACCTAACCTTGATATGTTTGACACTGCCAGTAGTCTAAATGAAGTGATGACTCATGGCATAAAAGAATCTACAACGTTGCATTGCCGTAATTGTCGTGTTGAGTATCCTTTTGACATTCAGCTAGAGCCTTACAATTTTTTCCGATAATTCCGGAGCAAGAGTTACTCGACATGCAGTATGAGCTGGCTAAGCATAGACACATACAGCCAGACATGAACATGCCGAGTAAAAGTCTGCTGTACTTTTACTCGAAGTACAAAAGAGATCGTGAAGAACAAGGTCTCTAGTACTTAAAAGTTCGTACCTTAGGTATCCCGGAAAAATTTACACTGGAGTTTACACGATGGGTCTTCTAGAACGTTTGCAACAGCGTAACGACGAGCTGAAGTCTCTAAGGGGTAATTCTCCAGAGGAATATGCATCTCGCATTACCAAGTCGTTTAAATCGACTTTGGATTCGTTCGGCAGCAAGAAAGAACGTGCTGACCCACATACTCCTAAGTTAGTTAATGAGATGACCCAACAAGGGTCACAGAACGAGCAAAGCCAGAGAATGAGTTTACTTCGTTCTCAGCAACAGCTTTCACAGGGAAAAGCACATATAAGTGCTACTCAAAATCTAGATAGTACTACTAAGTTGGGTACCACCAAGATAACTGGAGCCTTAGGGGAAGTTATTCTTGAGCTACGTAAGGGCTTCAAGGCTCTACAGTACGCACAAGGTGGTGGAATACTCGACATGCTTCCTGATAGAAGGAATAGGAGAGGTAGAGGAGGTAGAGGAGGTAGAGGAGGTAGAGGAGGTAGAGGACCCGGCGGCGCTGGTGGGACGGGTGGCGCTGGTACAGCATCAAAAGTTGGTAGGGTATTAGGTGCGGTAAAAACTGCTGGAGCTTTTGCAGCAGGTGGGTATGCCGCTTACCAAGGCTTTGGTAACGCACAAACTCTCTTCGATAGTAATAAGTCTGGTGCTGAAAGAGTAAGTGCCGGTGCTAACTTGCTAACTTCTGGTGCGGGAGCAGCGCTAGGCGGTATATTAGGAGGTCCTCAAGGTGCAGCGTTCGGTGCCGCAGCAGGTTCTGCTCTAGCATCAGCAGGTGATTCAGTAGGTAAAGTATTAGCTGGTTCAATAGTAGGTGATACTATTGGTCGAGGCATAGCTGTAGCCATGAGTCCTTTCAGCGAGGATGCTCGACAAAGTCTGAAGCTTGATTATCAGAATGTAATATTGCCTGCTATAAATAAGACTTTCGGCCCAGTTATTGGAGCAATCTCTAGTTTTGGAGACTCCGTTAAGAATACATTGACTGACTTCTGGCAAGGTACCGAAGATACTGCTAAGAACCTATTTGAAGCTGGATCTCAACTGAAGGATGGGGTGAAATCTGCCGCTAGCTCAGTGTGGGGAGGCATTAAAACTGCCGCTAAGCAAGCAGCTAGAGGCGACATTGCCGCTGCTGGATCTACTTTAAAGACCGCTTCATCTAAGGGATACAAAGAATTAGAGGGTGCGGCCAAAGTGTCGGCTGGACTTGCTCGTGGCAGATACAACGAACAAGAGACTGCCTCTATCCAAGCTCTTGCTTCCAAAGGTGAGAAATTTAGAGGTGGGAAAGGTCTCACAGCAGATACCAAGAGCATGATAACAGAAGTTGCCCGCAAGAGCGGTGTTGACCCTACCGCTATGCTAACTATGGCACAGATAGAGTCTTCAGGTAACGCAAATGCAGTGTCTGCAACTGGAGCGGCTGGTCTATACCAATTTACTGGAGGCACTGGTCGGCAGTATGGTATAAAGAATAGGTTTGATCCTAAAGAGAATACTGAGGGTGCCGCTCGCTTCATGAAGGATAACGCTGCCGCCCTTAAGAAACGTGGTATTGATGCGACTACTGAGAACCTATACTTAGCTCACCAGCAAGGTGTTGGCGGAGCTGCAGAAATAATAAAAGCAGCTTCTGGTAAAGGTACACTAAGTCCAAAAGTTGCGGAAAACATGAGGTTGAACTTCGGACAGGTAACACCTCAAGAGTATCTAGAGATCAATAGGAAAAAAGTAGCAGCAGCTACAGCTAAGGTCACTACTTCGACATATGCGGGTAACTACAATGAGGCCCCTACGAATGCCGCAGCTACAACCTATACGGTACCAACTCCTTCTAACGAGGTAATGCAGCCGAGTTTGGCCAAACGGGACAAAGATGGTAAGGTTACAGTGTCAATACCCGGTAGTAAAGCTATCTCCCCTATAGTTGCCACTATAGACAAAGCCTCAAAAGTAGCGAGCACACCTAAGGTCTCCACACATACGCCAATGGGCTCCACAGCTACTCCAGAGAGAGTTGCTAAAGCATCGGTGGCACCAGTTCAAAAAGTGTCTAAGTCTACTCCTGCTGAAATGACTCCAGTAAAAGTGATGAATGAGCCTCAAGCTAAACCTGAGAAGCAGCAATCTTCCGTTACTATGGTTAAAGCCCAGCAAAGTTCTAGCGTACCTAGTTTGGACGAAATACCACCCTTCTTCCCCGATCTTGCTCTTGCCTCAATTATGCTAGGACGCGTGTAACATGGCCAGTCCACTATTCTCTAATGTAGGCTCTGCATCCCCACCACCATTGTCTAGTAAAACTCTGACTGGTGTAGTTCCTCACTATCAAGTTGTTCTTGATGTTAGAGGTGATGAGACGTTAAGTAGCTCTGGTAAGAAGATTTTCCCTATAGTGGCAAATCTACCAGAGCGCTTCAACATGGAGTTCTCTTCAACATGGGATGCCCCAGCAGCTAGAACTAGTGCAGGCGATCTAGCCTCAGCTGCAACAGGTGGTGCAATTAGTGCAGACATGGTAAATGCCGGTCTAAGTGGATCTGGGATCGGCAAGATAATGAGACCGCAAACCTTTCAGGTATGGCAAGAGTCTAGCCCAATGAGTTTTAACGTAGAACTAGTTTTCAGAGCACTAACAAATTCTGCGGTAGATATTAAAGAGAAGCACATAGCTCTATTGAAGTTAGCGGCACCCTCTGAAGGGCCAGGTGGTTTACTCATGCCGCCCGGACCAAACTTGAGAGAACAAGCTATTGATGGACCAACCTCTAGGCTGATAACCATGTACTTAGGGAGATACTTGAAGTTGGAAAACGTCGTCATCCGATCTGTGTCTTCTGATGTTACTTGCTTGTTTGATAGAGAAGGCATCCCCCAGTCAATGACTATTAGCGTGGGTGTGGAAAGCTTCTACTCCAGCTTTACGACTTCCGATATAGACCGGATGTTCACGGTATGAGAAGCTCACATAAGGAAATCTTTTATGTCTAAGCAATATATCAAGGTCTAACCTATCATGACTCCTAACTTCAACTCCAAATTTTATCGCGTTTTTAGCGTCGTAACTGATGAGTACGGTATAGATCCTTTACTTGATCGTACCATACCACACCTTAAAACTATAAGTAGGTATACTCTTCATTTGGTTACTCAAGATGAGCGTGCTGCTCCTGATCTAATATCATTACGAGAGTATGGCACTGACGAACTCTGGTGGATGATGATGGCGTACAATGGTGTTGGCCATTACAAAACTATTGTAGAGGGTGTTACACTAAAAATTCCAGACTATGCAGCCCTAGTTTCCCTAAATAATCAGAACACAGTTCGTCCGGATAGAATACAACGTGTTATAACCATCTAACATGCTAATAATTGCTGGTCGCATCTTCATCGACATAAAGATAGACGGTAAGTCAATAGACAGCTCGCCTAACTTGTTTCGTACGCTCACCTTAAGTGAGAGCATTGCGTCGCTATTTCCTGCGGCTACCTTAATACTTAACGATTACTCTGGTAAGCTTCAGCGAGAACTTGCCCTTACGGATGGTAACGAGATACTGGTTACTGTTGGTAGGTCTCCTGACGATCTCAGCACCGTTAGCCGTCAGTATCGTCTATATGGAGTAAAGCAAGACATTGCTTCGTTTGGTCCAGAAATTCACGTCCACTGCATCTATGACGCTCCAGATTTTATCCAAAAGAATTCAAATGAGCATTATGTAGGGACAAGCTCAAAAGTTCTTCAAGATATAGCGGACAAATGTAAGCTGTACTATTGTGGTCCAGAGAAGTTCAATGGTAGATCCATGAACGATAGCCAAAGCTGGTGGAACATAAATAGAAACAGAGCTTCCTTTGCTCAACAGAATGTTGCTAGGCACGGTTACATGGACAAGCATAGCGCTATGTGCGCTGCTGTTAGCTCTTTAGGAGAACTACGATACCGTAATCTAATTGATGTTATGGAATCTCCTTTAGACAAAATAGAATTTTTGTTTGTACATGCTGCTCCCCATGCAGAGGAAGACAAGAAGCGTAGCATATATTTAGTGGACAAAGCAAATGCACACTCTGATGCAGGCTTGATGAATACGTGGCAGAATTATGGGTCCACGCGGATCGTGCACCGTAGGGAGGGCGAAGAAGAATTTGAAGAATCTGTTGACGTTAATACCAGTGGCAAGTACTTAGCAATAAACGATCAAGTATCGAAAACAATTGGTAAAGCACGTTATGACCACAGTTTACTAGATTGCGGTAACGTAAACGAGAAGTATGAGCGAGCTTTCTATCAAAACGTTAAGCAATTAGGGTTGTTTAGTGAGAGGATGAGCGTTCTGGTTAGCTCCCCTACTACCGTGCAGCTACTAGATCCGGTTCTGTATAGACAGAGTTTCGCAGACCCAAAAGAAACAGCTAGCACATCTGATATATACATAGTAGTTGGAAAAACAATTCGAGTAAAGCATGGCATGTACTATGCAGAAAGACTTGAACTAGTACGCATGTCGCTCACCGAGAAAGGAGAATCTGCTTTGAAATGCGCTATTACGCCTGATAAAGCTGCAACTTCAGCTTTGCCTGAATCTAAAATTGACCCAACTGTTATGACACAGCCAGGTAAACCTGGTACTTGCGCTAAACAGTTAGTGAAAGCTAATGATATACAGACTGCAGCGAAAGAGGTGGACGAACAAGCTAAGAAAACTAAGGTCAGTTCGCTTAAGGTTGCAAAGGCTTCAGTCAACATACTAAAATCGGTGTTAGCAATAGCCAAGTTGGTAAAAGGTGGCACTGCAGGTATAATTGCTAATCCTACTGGAGCCGTTCAAACTTTGAGTGGGGCTACTGGTTCATTGCTTGCCTACAACTCCACAGTTGGTGGGTTCAGTAGTGACTATATGAAAACAGGTATTAAAGCCGTAGCTTACGCTGATGCTCAACTAAACGATAAGACGTTCAACGAGGCTGTACGGGTAGCTGCTTTAACTAAGCCTGGTGGACTTGCAGAAAATCAGGCAGCTATAGCAGGTGCAATTGCGCTTAACAAAAAAGCAGACTTTGTTTTCAATTCTGGCTCAGATGTAGTAAACTCCTCTGCATCTATATACGCTCTTAGAAACGAGCCTGGTGGTGAACAAGCGCTGGATGCGTTTAATGGTCGGATAGATGAGTTAAACCAAAATTCTACTAACATAAATAAGGGTTTAACCGACACGTGGAACGGAAGTGTTAGTTTACTGTCAGGAAAAGCACCACCAACCCTAGCTCCAGCTAAAAAGGCTTCATCTTCCATATACAGCTTTGTAGACGGTTCTCTTGCTCAACCTAGTGGATATGAAGCTAAAGTAAAATCCCCTAATGACGTTAAGACTGAGTATTTCAAAGCAGTTTCCAAAAAGAATGAAGATCAAAATTATCCTTGGGCAGATGAATTAGATATGAACTTTTACCGGGCAACACCCGCCGCAAACCCAGTGGCAATAGACATAGAGTCTGTTGCATATGACTTCGGCGATGACGCAGTGAAATATCAAGCTCAACAAGCTTTAAGCTACGTATAATTATGTCCACGTTATTTGGCGATCAGAACCCTGGACTTTCCCAAACACAACTGTACCAAGCTATAGTTGTGAACAACAATGATCCAGAGAAGCAAGGAAAAATACGAGCTAGAGTAGCTAAGGTGTTCGATGGTATCGAGGACGAACAACTACCGTGGGCTATTCCTACGTTTGGGCACGTTGATGGGGCCACAAAAGATTCCGGCATAATCTGCATCCCTAAAATAGGAAGTAAAGTCTTACTTCATTTTCAAAATGGTTCTCCATTTCATCCAATATACAGTGGGTATACTGTAGACAAGAAAACTAAACTTGAGGAAGCAGATACCAATTATCCGGATAGAGCAGTTATACGGTTTCAAAACGGTTTAATTGTTGTGATTGATACTAAGTCGAACGAAGTTTTTCTCCGTAATCCAGGAGACATACATGCCCTAGTAGAAGGTAACCTAGACCTTACTGTGTTGGGAAACTTCACCACCAGAGTAGCAGGAAACTTAGAACAGACAGTTAATAAGGCTCGTACAACTAGGACTGGTGAGGCTTCTATCGACGTAGTTACTGGAGATCGTACTGAGCTTACTGGTGGGTCACATCAAAATTTCATTAAAGGAACCTCTGGTCACTATGTTGCAGGCAATTATACAATGGTTGCCTCAAACATCTATGAAAACCCAAATGCAGGAGCGCCGGCCGCCCCAACAGAGCCAGTACAAGAATCTCCCTACACGTGGCCTGGTATTTTGAAAGGTAAATTGCCAAAAAATGAGTGGGCTACCCTTCAATTCTGGTAGGATTTTATGGACACAAATTTAGTTATTACTAGGGCAGATGCAGTTAGAGTAATAGACATGGTAGCCAACATTGACAAAGCTTTTGAGGCTCAGTGTGCTAACCATCATACCGCAAGGAGAATTTACCTGGCTACTGCGTTTAATATTGCTCAGGAACTGCATAACTTTGTATCAGAATCGAACGTAATTTTAAAAAATGAATAATTGAAGGAGAACGTAAAGTGCCAAGTGCAGTTAGGCTCACAGATGTTTGTTCGGGACATGGGTGCTTCCCGTCTAGACCAAATGTTCAAGGGTCACCCAATGTATTCATTAATGACTTAGCAGTGCATCGTGAAACTGATGCTTGGGCGTCCCATTGCTGCAAAACCTGTCACTCTAGTGCAGCCGCTGAAGGCTCTCCAAACGTATTTGTAAATGATTTGCCTAAGTGTCGAATAGGTGATGCCGTAGCTTGTGGTTCGACGATGGTTACTGGCTCAAACAATGTGTTCGTGAATGACTAACCCATGAATAATGTTCAGACACTTTATTCGGATATAAACCCTGACGTAGGTAAAATCAGTCCTTACGAGATTGTAAGGAATGAGGAATCTATCCAGAAATCCATCCTAACTATACTTGGGACTAGAAAGTACACTAGACCATTTCGCCGACATTTTGGCTCTTACCTTCATGATCTTCTGTTCGATCCAATGGATGACTTCACTGGAGAGCGAATCAAGACAGAGGTCATAAGGTCTATTGAGGAATGGGAACCTAGGGTTACCATTACTAGCTCCAAGGTGTTACCTGACTACGACAAACAGCTGTACTATGTAGAGTTAAACTTCATCATACCAACACTTAACAATAAGTCGGTATCTCTAGCATTCAACCTGAAAACGTCCACCTAAGGTTCTTTATGTCGTCACCGTTAACTCTATCTCAAGTAAAACCAGACTTTGAAAGTATAGTTCTGCAGCTTCAGCTGTACTTAGCTGCAAAAGGAACTTGGAATGATCTACTTACTTCGTCTACCGGTGAAACCCTTATTGAAATGATGGGGGCAGTCGGTGCCTTCAATCAATTCGCTATCGAGTCAGCAGCCCGTGAGGCCTACTTAGAAACTGCAGTTAGGGATAGTTCTATATATGCTATCGCTGACATGCTTGGCGTACGAATAACTAGAAAATCACCCGCCAGTGTGGACGTTATACTGTCTAGGCCTACTAACGTTGGTATAGTAACACTTCCAAAGTTTAGTGTACTTACGGTTAATGGCGAATTTTTCTTCAATCGGGAGAGTATAACGTTCAACAATGGTTCGTTTGACTCAAATCCGGCCAAGCTTTACGAGGGTACAGTTAGAACTCAGACTATAAGGGCAAGTTCTACCACATTCAATAAGCTATATTTGAGTGAATTAGACTTTATCGTGTCAGATTCTGACTTAGATGTGTATTTGGTAAATACTTCAACTGGCGAACGAGAGCTGTGGACACAAACTACAGATGGCATTTGGATTGCAGGGCCCTTTGATAGAGTTTACTACGATAGCACTACGGGTGATGGCGACACAGCGTTAGCTTTTGGAGATGGCAATCATGGTAAACTACCAACCATTGGCTACAATCTAGAAATTGTGTATGCCATAACAAAGGGTAGCGAAGGTAACAATGGGCAAGCAGGGCTCAAAGTTGAATTCCCTTTGAACTCCAATATAACTGGCATGACCACAGGTATAGTATCAGGTGGGGCCGATGAGAAACCAGCTTCTTATTATTCCGCACTTGCCCCGTACATTTATAGGGCTAGGAAGCGCGCAGTAAACCCTTCCGATTACAAAGCTATAGCTACTGACTATCCAAGTGTAGCCTCGGTAACTGTAAAAGCACAAAAAGATATTGCTCCTGGCGATCTACGGTGGATGAACGTAGTACGCATTTGCATACTGCCTAAAGAATCCGACGTTTTTACTATTTCAGAGTGGGAAGATTTTCTTGAATGGTTTGATAAGAAAAAGCATGCAGCTATACACATTCAAACCTACGACCCGACTAAAGTTGTGGTGAACGTCCAAGTCACATTGGCCTTAGATCCTAGTGCTGTATCAGCTGACATAATCCCAACAGTCTCTGAAGCATTAACTGCACTATTTGAAAAATCTACCACTACACTGGGTAGAAGAATTGCGTTATCTGATATAACGCAAGCATGCAAAATTGCTGGTGTTGACTACGTTGATATTGTGCATCCTACGGATGACCAAGTTGCGCCTGATGACTACACGTATTTTAGCCTAGGATCTTTGAACGTAGGCACAAGATACACGGAACGGAATTCTATCTGATGGCAGAAAACCTCTTACCCACCCCACTTGCAAGTTCACAAGAACTCCTTGTAGAAATACTCAACAACAGTCAAGTATGGGCTGATTTAGCTGAGGCTTTTAATGAGGTTCTAAAGCTAAACGTTGACGCACCTATTTTTGATCTTGAGCGTATAAGGTTTATCACTCAAGATTCTGATCAGGAGCTACTTAAAGCCACGGCGCGCATGCTCGGCTTTGACGCAACACAAGACGTGCTAAATCTTAATTCGGATAGCCTTACTAGGCTGGTGTCACAGCTTCCTCTGTACCCCGATCAAAACAGCACAGAATATTTTTCTAACTTCATTGATGTTCTTTTAAATTCTTCAATCGAGGTTGGCTACTTGTATACTAAAGATTACGTAAACTTCGTAGACACTCCTGGTGGGCCTCTAGTAACTGAAGGTGGTGCATGGTTCAAAACAACACACATAGAACTTACAATTGCTCTACTTAGCTTGACCTCATTATTGATTGCTCAAGGACAAACCTTGCTAGGACGCGCTATAGAATTATTTCATGCGTATTCTCCAATTGCATTAGTCATTGAACGTCTTCGGTTTGCCATCATAATTGATGATTGGCCAGGCGGATCCACGTTCGGGCTGGCTACTAAAATCATTGGTGGGCATACCCACACTGTTTTGGAATAAAAAGGTGCTAATATGGCTATCGTAGTAACTGACCAAGGTATATCAGCGATCCGGAATGCGGACGCAGGCGGCTTCTTAATCAACCTAGCCAGCTTCAAGCTTACCTCTGAGGAAAATTTCACACCTGAGGTTACGGATGAATCTCTAGTTGGAGCCGTTATCTTTTCTGGTGACATAAACGAAATTGAAGCACTAGGAACTAACAGCGTAAAGCTTACACTTAGCTTACCTAAAAACTTCCCACTTACAGGCTCTGTCTTTCTAAGTGAGCTTGGTATCTACCTCGAGAGCGGCGAGTTATTTGCCCACGGGAAACTCGCCACAGCTTTCGAGAAAACTGCTGAGTTTGGATTTGACATATACGTCATAGTAAGTGCAGCACGGCTAGGTGACGTTATTCAGGTAACCGATAGCTTAAACTGTTCAATTGCTGCAACTCCACACGTTAGAACGTTGTTACCACCTATGGACTCGTTAAAGAACGTGGTAAGTGTTCTTGATGAACTACACGACTATCGTGGCCGCTCAACTGGTTCAATAGCTGTTAAGTTTGGTAGTGGTAGCTTGCATTGGGCTTTTGTTGGCTACACTCGTATGTATTCTGGGTTTCCTGGATCAGTAAATAGCTTTAGTGAGTTCGACCTTGACATTGAAAGCGATGCAGGGTTCTGGCTGAACGACAATGAGATCGTAATAGTTCAAGTAATCTCTGGTCCCGGAGCTGGCCAGTCGAGAAAAGTCAAATATAACAAAACATCTAGCTTTGAAGTTTTAGAGAAACCTTTCACCAACTTAACGGATCAGAGCAATATTTCTATCTGGAGATCCTACGAAAATCTATTGCCTACTCGTAGTCCTGCCATACCAGATTATTTTGTTCTGCAAAAAGGACAGAACAACTGGGGAGAGCAAATAATAGAATCCGCGTCTGGTGCGTTGCGCCCTTATCGCTTCTCACTTAATGGGCCTGGTAACAATTTCATAACTATACCAGCTAATATAGTATCCCAGCTAAGTATAGATACATCAGCTGACCTGGTTACTGTTCATAAGAATGGTACTTTGGTAAGCCAGAACACGTATGCTGTGTTATACAATGGGAGCGGTAAACCTGACCGCATACAGTTCAACACGGTCAACACACCTTCGGACGTCATGGACGTCCTCGCGTTCGGATATGACGAGTCAGATGGTGCATCTTTGTACTGGTATGAGGCTGAGTATGACGCTGTTGCGACTACTTCGTTCGCTCTTCCAATAATCCCAGAAGATACAACTGGCATTCTCGCCTACTTAAATGGTGCTCTGCAAACGGATTTCACGTTGGTTGGAGCTAACGTAGTATTCAACTCCCCGATAGTGGGTAAGCTTTGCCTCTTGCCTTTCGTTAACTACGAAGATATGGGGATAATGCCAAAGCTAACCAGAAGAATAACGACGGCTTACGCAGGGCAGCAGAGTGTAGATACATTTGCCACCATCGGTGCTAAAAAAGACACCTTAGTATACGTAGACAAGCTGTACGTCCCCAAAAGTAGCTATGACATTCAAGACAACAGGGTCATCGTATTCAAAACTCCACTAACGTCGGGTGTTTCGGTAGAAACTTTTGTCTATTATTCTGATATAGTTAGCCCAACCGTTATTTCCACTACTGGGCGCGACAGTGGACCACAGTGGGCTGACCCTGCAGGTCTAAATGCTCTGTCAAACAGTATTGAAGCATTCAGCTATCAAGGCGTTACTGGGGCTGCTATAACATCATTCACCACAGAACGAGTCCTTAACGCATCGTATCTGTTAGTATTCTTGGATGGCTCATACCAGTATCCAAACAAGTATGTGTTTACTCAATTTACAGACAGGTCAGTTATACGTCTCAATGAAGTAATGCCCGCTGGCATGGATGTTGACATAATCGCGTTTAAAGAAGTTGAAGGGCCAGGTACGAAAATAGAAGGGGTAACTAATAGGTTTACGTTGAGCTCATCCTCAACGTACACTATACCTCTTAGCGCCGATATGCTTGCTTCTAGTTGGATGCTGTTCATTGGTGGCGTCTACCAACACCGCATAACCTATGACCTGAACCACACAACTGGCATGTTGACTCTGTACAACGTGCCTGCTGGTATGTCAGGTGTTGAATGTGAGTTTCAATACTTCACAGCTGTTGAAGAAGTTGGAGTACGCACAGATTTTGGCACGTTCACTTCAAGCCTTAATACCGCGGTTGGTAGAAATCGCCTTGCATTCCCGATAGATGACGTTCAAGATACTCTGGTGTTCATTGGTTCTGTCTACCAAAACAAAAATCAGTATGTAACGGAGATCCTTAATCAAGGGCAGCTAACCGGATACGTTAACTATGTACCCGATACGGTTGTAGCTGAAAATGGAACTGAAGTGTGTACCTTCAGTCTCCGTAGTGACTTACCACGTTCTAGACTTGTATTACGCAGTGAGTTTGAGGAATGTTGTGAGTCTATGTGGGCTGCGATTGAAGAACTTGGTGGTGAAACCTCAGCTACGCTAACTCACACCTTTGTTGGTGCTGTAGGGCAGACTGTCTTCACCGTAGCTAATACTCTAACTGACCACATAGCAGTTATCGTTAGAGGTTCCGAGCTATCATCCGATGACTACACAAAAAATGGCTCAACAATAACATTACAGGGCATCTATCTAGAAGAACCTACAACTGTAATCATTCGAGATTTTGGTCTACCTGGTGATGGTGGTGGGTCTGCAGGAGGAGGCTCTACTAAAGCTCATTATTTCACAGCATTAGCTGGCCAAACTACATTCACAGTTTCGGAAGGTCTAAGTGACAACATAGCAGTTATCGTGCGTGGTGTTGAAATTTCGTTAGTTGACTTCATCAGAAGTGGCTCGGATATAATCCTGCAAGGAATGAATTTGCAGGAAGGCACTCCAGTAGTAATTCGAGACTTTGGAGCTTTTTCGGATGATGGGGGTGGCAGTAGTAGCTACACGTTACCAATTGCAAGCTCTACAGTTCTTGGTGGTGTAAAAGTAGGTTTGGGTTTAGCTATTGACCCCACAGGAGTATTGTCAGCTACGGGTGGTAGCAGTGGTGAAGTTATAGTTGGACCTGCGGGACCTGCTGGACCTCCCGGACCTGAGGGGCCAGCTGGGCCCGCTGGTGCTGCTCCTGCAGTCGGTGCTGTAGGCTCTATCGCTATCATGGCGTGGTTACCTCTTACAGCTTGGTTAGGTTCGTCCAATCCAGTAACGCTCTTATTCGGAGCTACTGCTCCCGGTTCTAGGCTTAGGTACTCTACTACTGTTCCACATAGCTCAGGATTTGGTACAATAACTGGATTTACCTCCGCTTCCCAGGCACCAACCTCTCCAGAAGGTACTTGGGAATGTATGGGTGTGGCGTCTCACTATTATTGGTCTGATGACTGTGGTGGGTCGGGTATAACCTACAATCCAGCGATGTTTAGACGGATCTTGTAACATGGTTGAACTTCTAACTATAGCTGAAGATCAGGAAGAACTACTTAGGGTTCTTCTTCAGTCGTTCGCCCAGAAACCGAAGCATTTGGTGCACAATGCTTCTGGAGGAGTTCTGCATCCTCTGGACGAACCATATCTAGAAGCTGCTCAAAAGCAGAAAGACTTGTTTGAGCTAAATAGAGATTGTAACCTCTATAGAATAGAAGGGCACTCGAAACTAGAACCTGTTGTTTCCGTACTAACTAATGTGGCATTGGACAGAGTTACCCAGAGTGGCTTCTTCTTATACGATGCTGACTCCTACATGGGGTGGCATACAAATACGGATGAGCCGGGAACTAGGGTGTACATAACATATTCGTCAGATGGTAATTCGTTCTTCCGGTATAGTCAACGAGGGTCTGTTCATACGTGCATGGATAGAAAAGGTATAACAATCAGAAAGTTCGTGACGCTAGTGGATAACCCCTTGTGGCATTGTGTAGGTAGTAGCTGCCTTCGTATAAGTGTTGGATTCAAAATAAAGGAACTCACCATCCTAGTTATGGTTGGATAGCATTCACTGCAACAGCTACAGATGTAGAGCCTTTGGGTAGAGAAATTCATGCTCGAGCTACAGCCGAAGAATTCGGACCAATCTCCCCTTACGTTCCACCGGAAATAGCTACTAGGTTGACCGAGGATCCTATTGATTGGGACATATGATGAACACTAAAAATTCTGACGTCTTAAACAAGGCTGTAATACGGTCAGTTCTTCTGGCACTTCACAAGAAGATACGACACGTAGTACAGGTTGGTGCTTGTGACGGTATTGCGTTCGATTTCTACAACGCTTTGTGGCAAGTATTTAGGTGGAACACGACGTTCGTAGAACCTCATCCTGTATTGTTCGCTAAGCTTCAAGAAACTTACAAAGACGCAGATAGCTGTGAATTTCTCCAGGGTGCTATTGATGTGTCTGAAGGTATTAGGTCGCTTTTTTGTGACTTGGAAAATCATTACGGTAACTCCTCATTCTATAATGAGGTTTGCCAAGGTGGTACAGAAATTCAAGTTTCCACTTTCACTTGGGATTATGTTCTTGAAGAAGATACAGACTTGGTGATCTTAGATTGTGAAGGTCATGACGAAGTGCTACTTCGAGATCTTTTCAAATACGCTACACCCAAACTTCTTATATGGGAAGCCACTAGAGTTAAGGATCTGAATGCTTTGTTGACGTTTCTCCGTGACAAAGGATACGGATCTATTAAGGGCGACACTTCTGGACTTAATTACATAAGCATTTTGCAATTGCACAAGGAATAAGCATGTCCAACACAAGAGACGTAGTTCATTACAAGCTGCAGCAACTCTCGGATGTTGAGGCTGACGGCATTGCTCCAGGACAAGGCTTGTCATGGAATGGATCTAAGTTTGTACCAGCAACCTTAGGTGGTGCAAGTGGTACTTACGCATTGCCAACAGCTAGTGCCTCAGTAAAAGGAGGAATTCAGGTCGGTGCTGGTTTAACTATGACGGGTGACGTACTAAGTGTGACGGGCAGCTCAGGTTCTGATAGTTCCGGCTCGGGCTTGGGCTATGATCAAACTTGGCAAAATATGAGTGCCAGTCGAACCCAAGATACTATTTATCAAAATACAACTGGGGCTCCCATTTGTGTAAAAATAACTGGACCCACCCAGGCGTTCGGCGGACTTGAAGTATCAGTTGATGGGACTACATGGCTTGAAACTGATACTTGGGATCACACACAAAGTGGGCCAAGTTCTGCATATGCTACATTAATAGTTCCACCATTGCATTACTACAGATTGTGGCATGCGGCTTTCGATCTTTGGGTTGAGCTACGTGGTTCTGGCACGGGTGGTACAGGTGGTAGCACAACTGGTGTTTCTTTAGACCAAGGTCACAATAACATAGGTAGTTTCTGTTGGGTGTGTTTAACTAGTACTCAAAATGAAACATTTAACCCGGGTACAACTATAGCTGGGAATCGTATAGTTCCAGCGGGTTTACTACTTGATGACCATAACAGTGCCTCATTTCAAACTGGTAGCCCTCTAACGGGTACGTGGCGTATATTAGGTAAGCTAACTACTCAAGCTTACTTTGATGGCACCTCCAGTGGAACCTTAGCGCAACGTATTGCCTAAATACAGGAAACTGACATGAAAATTTTATCCGCTCATACACCAGCATTCAATGACAATGGTGGCATAGATCTGTTTGTCACTTTTGAAGAGCTAGGAGTAGAGATACCTTACAGCGCTTCACCTACGGATGTAGAGCCCCACAGTATTGAGTTGTACACAAGGGCATTAGACGGTGAATTTGGTAAAGTTTTACCCATGGACACTGATTTAGTGTTTGAGAAGTCTGTATTCCTTAAACGTCAGAGCATAGAACAAGAATACAAGGAAAATTCGAGTGCCCATGTAGTAGCACTTGGTAGAACCTGGCAGGCCGATACCAATAGTAGGCAAGAACTGCACAACAAGATTTTGGCACACCAATGGGGAGCCGTGTTACCTGAATTCTGGCGTGATCTAGACAACCAGAATATGCCTATAACCTCAGTTCAGGAGTTGATTCAAATACTTGTCTTAATTGAGGATCAACACAATGAAGCCTTTTCCCACAGGGCTTTTAGAAAAGAGCTCTTGAACTTCGCCAAGACAGTTGAAGAAGTTGAAAGCATCTGATGTACCAAAATCGTTACATAGTGAGAGAAGAACTAATACGGTCTGTTCTTTTCCAGATGTAGTATGGCCAACAAAACCGGAGTAAGGTATGTCGTCTAACGTTTCAGATTTAGTACACTTCAACTTAAGAAGCCTTTCGGACGTTGA
>JFJP01006508.1_pt1 | contig 16167 bp, 16 predicted proteins | sample 431651 | NCBI WGS metagenome assembly JFJP01 (sample SAMN02602958, study PRJNA72255) | Microbial mat metagenome, whole genome shotgun sequencing project. | biome: fresh water; feature: sink hole; material: water; isolation source: purple microbial (photo- and chemosynthetic) mats found in... | reverse complement strand
TGGCCAAGGACCGTTACAAGGTCACCTTCCAGTCGCGCTTTGGCAAAGCCAAGTGGCTGGAGCCCTACACCGAGCCCTCGCTGATCGCGCTCGCCCAGGCGGGCACCAAAAGCGTGGACGTGGTCTGTCCCGGCTTCACCAGCGACTGCCTGGAGACGCTGGAAGAAATCAGCATGGAAGCGCGCGAGGCGTTTTTGCACGCCGGCGGCGAGCAGTTCCAGTACATCGAGTGCCTGAATGACAGCCCCGACTGGATCCGCCACCTGCAAGGCTGGCCCACCCGGGAAGCCGACGACCCGATGGCGCTCAAGGCCAGCCGCGAACGCGCGCTGGCACTGGGCGCGAAGGGTTGATGGCATGAACCCAGGAACTTGTCGAGCTTGGGGCGTCGATCGCGAAAGCCGGAAATTTCATCAAGATTTGCCCCAGCAAGGACAGTTTTTGCCCGCTATGCAGCCCCATAGCTCGGCAATGGGGCTGAAAGCGGGCAAAAAATGGACTGCTGCGGCCGATTTGCAGTCGGCGCCCCCCAGGTCAAGCAGGCTCTTAGGGACTCGACAGCGCGTGGCTACCCTTCTGCTGGTCTGTGGAGGTTTGTCCTGGGCCGTGACTGGTTGCAGCTTTCAGCAAGGCTATGCGGGCGCGCAGGCTTGGCAGCGTAGCCAGTGCCTGAAGATCACCGATGCCGAAGAACGCCGCCGTTGTCTCCAGACCGCAGACCAGCCATACGACACGTACAAGCAGCAATCGGAGACGATCAAGGCCAGACCCTGAGTGTTTGACGCTTCAACTCTCGTTACGTCAGCAGCCAGCCGAGGCGACCCTTCACAAACCTCGCGAAAGGAAACGTTCCACCAGATCCAGCTGCTCGGGAACGTTTAGTGCTGGTGCGTGCCCACAACCTTCGATGGTCACCACCAGAGCACGCGGTCCGCGGTCGCGCATCGCTTCGGCCGTGTCGGCCAGCAGCAGGTCCGAGTCGGCGCCACGCAGGCACAGCACCGGCACATGGATGCGGTCATAGACCGGCCACAGCTCGTAGTCGTTGGGGTGGTGGGTGAACTGCTGCACCATGGCCGGGTCGTAGTGCGGGGTTACGCGGCCGTCGGGCAGGCGGCGCGTGGAGCTCTCGGTGAGCAGCGTCCACTGCGCGTCGCTCAGGTGGCCATAGGGCCTGTAGATGGCGCGGAAGTACTGCTGCAACTCACCCACGGTGTTGAACGCGGCCGGGTTGCCGGCGTAGCTTCGGATGCGGGCGATCGCCGCGTCAGCCGTCTTCGGACCGATGTCGTTGAGCACCAGACGCTCGATGCGCCCGTGCAGCGCGCCGGCCGCGCACATCATGCCGATGGCGCCGCCCATGGAGGTGCCCACCCAGTGGAAGCGCTCGATCGCAAGCTGGTCGACCAGCGCGGTGGCGATGCGGCTGTAAAAGTCGAGGCAGTACTCGGTCTCGGGCTTCGGACTCCATTGCGACAGGCCGCGGCCGATGGTGTCGGGGCAGATCACGCGCCAGCCTTTCGAACTCAGGTGCGCGGCCAGCGGGTCCATGTCGCGCCCGGTGCGGGCCAGTCCATGCCAGGCCACCACCACCGGGCCCCCTGCAGCCTCGGGCTGCCAGTCCATGAAGTGGATCTCTCGGCCTTCGCAGACGAGGTAACGCGAAATCGGTTTCACGGCGGGCATCGGATTCATTGCAGCCCCTTGATGCGACCGAGCACCGCGCGTTCCCGCAGACGGCCGACAACGCCGGTGGGAAAGTAATAGACCGAGAGCACGAACAGCACGCCCAGCCAGAGCAGCCAGCGGTCGGGTGTGAGCAGAGCGGGCAAGAACGGAATGCCTTCGGTGGCCTGGCCGGCCAAGCGCAGCAGATCCTGCAAGTAGCTTTGCGCCAGCACGAAGATCACGCTGCCGATGAGCGCACCGTAGAGCGTGCCCATGCCGCCGATCACCACGATGAGCAGGATGTCCAGCATGATCTCGAACGACAGCGAGGTGTCGGGCCCCTGGTAGCGCAGCCAAATGGCCAGCAGGCAGCCAGCGAGCGTGGCGAACGAGGCCGAAAGCACATTGGACAGCGTGCGGTAAACCACGGTGCGGTAGCCCAGTGCCTCAGCGCGAAAGTCGTTTTCTCGGATGGCCTGCAGCACACGCCCGAACGGCGAGTTCACGATGCGCAGGATGATCAGGAAGATCGAGGTCACCGCCACGAAGATCAGGTAGTAGGTGATCAGCCGGCCGTTCAGGTCCACCTCGCCGAAGGGGGTCGCCAGCGGCTCCTCGCGCAGCATGAAGGCGGGTGACAGCAGTTCGGGCACGCGGAAGCTCAGGCCGTCCTCGCCACCGGTGAAGTCCGACAACTGCGAGGCCAGCGTGAGAAAAGCCGAGGCCACGGCCAGCGTGATCATGGCGAAGAAAATCGCTTTGACCCGCAGCGAAAACAGGCCGATCAGCAGCGACAGCAGGAGCGAGATGAGCAGCGCGCAAAACACACCCAGCGCCAGCGCGCCCCAGCTCGCCTGCTCCACCGAGTTCAGCGAAATCGCGACACCATACGCGCCGATACCGAAGAACATGGTGTGCGCAAAACTCACGATGCCGGTGTAGCCCAGCAGCAAATCAAAGCTGGCCACCAGCGCCACGAATATCAGCACCTTGGCCGCCACGTTGAGCGCCTTCACGCCCGGAAACAGGAAGGGCGCCAGCAAAAGACCGAGGAACAGGATCACGAGCAGGGCCGTGAGCCAGCGGCTGCGTGGCAGGTCGTTGGACAGCAGTCGGGAAATCATGGTCGGCTCCTTATCGGTTCGTGACCGGGTAAACACCTTGTGGCCGCCACAAGAGAATCGCTACCATCAGCGCGATGTTCGAAAACAGCGCGACCTTGGGCGCCAGAAACCCGGTGTAGTTCGCCATCAGGCCCACCAGCAGCGCGCCGATAAGCGCACCCGTGGTGGAACCCAGGCCGCCGATGATGATGACGATGAAGATCAGCACGTTGACCTGTGCGCCCATCTGCGGCAATACGGTCTGCTGGTACAGGCCCCACATGACTCCGCCCAGCCCGGCCAGCGCACTGCCCACCACGAAGACGCCGATGAAGAGTTGGCGGATGCGGTAGCCGAGCGACTCGACCATCTCGCGGTCCTGCACGCCGGCGCGCACCAGCAGGCCGACCTTGGTGCGATTGAGCGTCCACACCATCGCTGCGAACACGGCCAAACCGACCAGCACAGCGAGCAGCCGGTACTTCTCCACAGCGGCGTCGCCGAGGATGAAGGAGCCCCTCAAACTCTCGGGCAGCGGCAGTGCGATCTGCCCCGGGCCCCAGATGACCTTGATCATCTCCTCGCCGATGATCATGCCGCCCATGGTGATGAGGATCTGCTTGAGGTGCATGCCGTACACCGGGCGGATGATCAAGCGCTCGAACACCCAACCCAGCGCGCCGGCCACAGCCATGGCCACCAACATCGCGGGCAGCAGCGCCATGAGGTTGAGCCAGAGGCTGTCGGCTTCGGTGTAGCTGGTCATGCTGGCCAGCACCGTGGTGGCCACGAAGGCACCGAGTGCGATGAACACGCCGTGGCCGAAGTTGAGCACGTCCATGAGGCCGAACACCAGCGTGAGGCCCGAGGCGATGATGAAGATGATCATGCCCATGGCCAGACCCGCCACGGTGAGCGTGACCCAGGTGGACGGGCTTCCCACCGCGGGCAGCGCCAGCACCGCCAGCGCAGGCACCAGGGCCAGCGGCTTCCAGTCGAAGTCGGCTTTGAGAAGAGTCATTGGTGCGCTCCAAGGGAGAGGCCGAGCAGCCTGGATTGCATGCTCTCGTCTGCTGCGAGTTCGGCCATCGATCCGCTGTGCACCACACGACCGTCGTCCATCACGGCCACGGTGTCGCCGAGCTGTCGCGCGAAGTTGAAGTTCTGCTCCACCAGCAGGATGGTGGTCTGGGCGGCCTTGAGTTCGCGGAAGGCCGCGATCATGTTCTGGATGATCGCAGGCGCCAGGCCCTTGCTGGGCTCGTCGATCAGCAGCAGCTTGCGCGGCTCGACGATGGCGCGCGAGACCGCGAGCATCTGCTTCTGCCCGCCGCTCAATTTGCCGGCCGGGTACAACCAGAACTTCTTGATCGCGGGGAAAAGGCCGAAGATCCATTCGAGCCGCGTGGTGTCGATGTCGTCGAGCGTGCGCGCGCCGCGCGCGGCCAGCAGCATGTTCTCGCGCACCGAGAGGTCCGAGAAGATGCCCATGCTTTCGGGCACGTAGGCCACGCCGCTTTGTGCGGTGTCGGGTGTGGGCTGCTTCGTGATGTCCACGCCATCCAGCGTCACGGTGCCCTGGCTCGCGTGCCACAGGCCCATGATGGTGCGCAGCGTGGTGGTCTTCCCGGCGCCGTTGCGGCCGAGCAGCATGGTCAATTGGTTGGCCGGGACCACGAGGTCCACGCCGTGCAGGATGTGGTACGCGCCGATGTGCGTGTGAACGCCTTCGAGCTTCAGCAGGGGCGAGGCGCGATCCGGCGCCGGGCCGCCCCAAGCCGGACCAGCCCCCTCGGGGGGCAGCGACCCGCGCAGCGGTGGAGCATGGGGGCTCATACAGCCTCCTCTTCTGTGGGGTTGATGCCGAGGTAGGCCTGCTGCACCACGGGCGAGGCGATCACGGTGGCGGGGTCGCCGTCGGCCACCAGTTCACCGTTGTGCAGCACGATGATGCGGTCCGAGAGTTCGCGCACCACGTCCATCTTGTGTTCGACCAGCAGGATGGTCTTGGTCTTGTCGTTTTTCAGTTGGCGGATCAGGTTCAGCACCACTGGCACCTCGTCCACGCTCATGCCGGCGGTGGGCTCGTCGAACATGAACACCAGCGGATCGAGCGCCATGAGAATGGCCACCTCCAGCTTGCGCTGGTCGCCGTGCGGCAGGCTGCTGGCCAGCGCATCGCGCTTGTCGGCCAGGGCCACGGTTTCCAGCACTTCGTCTGCGCGTTCGAGCAGGTCACGCCGGTCGCTCCAGATGCGCCACATGTTCAGGCCCGCCTTCGCCTTGGCCTGCACCGCCAGGCGCACGTTTTCCTGCACCGTGAGGTTGGGGAACAGATTGGTGAGCTGGAACGCGCGGCCCAGCCCGGCCTGCGCACGCGCCGGTGCGCCCAGCGATGAGATGTCGTGGCCACCCAGACGCACGCTGCCCGCGCTGGCCTTGACCTGGCCCGAGATCAGGTTGAAGTAGGTCGTCTTGCCGGCGCCGTTGGGGCCGACGATGGCGGTCAGCGTGCCCGGCGCGAACGCGCAGGAGACAGCACTCACCGCCACGTGCCCGCCGAAGCGGACCGTGAGGTCTTGGGTTTCAAGCATGGGATACCTGTGGGAAGGTCGCACCCAACCGAGAGTCCGGCTGAGTGATGTCTGTTCGGACCGGGCCAATGTCCGTTCGCCCTGAGCCTGTCGAAGGGCCCCACACGTGGATGGGCTTCGACAGGCTCAGCCCGAACGGTGATTGGTTGGCTCGGGGCGAGCGGGTGTGATGGGCGCCGCGGAGAAGAATCAGCGCTTGTTGCGGATCGGGATGTTCAAGTCCTCAGGCTTGATCTCCCGCACCAGCTCTGGCACACCCCACGCAAACGCCGGGTCCACCTTGATCTTGAAGTGGTACATGCTCTGCATGGCTTGGTGGTCTTCCTTGCGGAAGGTCATCTTGCCTTTGGGCGTGTCGAAGCTCATGCCTTCCATGGTGCTGATGAGCTTTTCGGTGTTGGTGTCGCCGTTGGTTTTCTTCAGGGCAGTGACCACCGCCATGGCGGCGCTGAAGCCACCCGCGGTGAAGAAGTCCGGCGGTGTCTTGAACTGCTTGTAGTGCTCGGCCACCATGGCGTCGTTGACCGGGTTCTTCGGGATGCCAAAGTAGTAGTACAGCGCGCCCTCCATGCCGGGGAACTGCTTGTAGGCCACCATGGCCGGCAGGATGTTGCCGCCGGTGGCGAGCTTGATGCCGTAGCGTTTTTCGAGATCCAGTTCGGCAATCTTGGCAAACGGCGTCGGCGCGCCCGACCAGCCCACCGAGATGTACTTGGTGCCTGGCTGATCCTTGAGCTTGTCGACGATGCGCAGCAGCCCAGCGGTGAAGTCGGTCGTGCCCACGGGCAGGTATTCCTCGTGAACGATCTTGGCCTTCTTCATGAAGTCCTTGGTGGCCTTCACGCCGTCGCGACCAAACGCGTTGTCGTTGGCCAGCAAGGCGACCACGTTGCCCGGCTGGTCCAGCGCCACGGCGTTGGCGGCGGCATCCTGGCTGCTGTTGCGCCCGGTTCGGAAGATGTACTTGTTCCACTTGTCACCGGTGATCGAGTCGGCCACGGCGGGCTCGACCAGCAGGATCTTCTTGTATTCCTCGGCCACTGGCAGCATGGCCAGCGCCACGGGCGACGCGGTTGGGCCGATGGCCAGGTCAACCTTGTCGTCGGCGTAGGCCGCGGCCAGCAGGCTCTTGCCCACATCGGGCTTGCCCTGGTCGTCCTTTTCCAGCACCACGATCTTTTTGCCGGCCACCATCATGGTGCCGCCCGTGGCGTAGCTCAGGCCCATCATCAGACCGGCCTGGGTTTGTTTGGCGTAGGCCTCCAGCGGGCCGGTCTTGCTGTGGATGTGGGCGATGCGGATTTCGCCCTTGCTGGCCTGCGCCATGGCCATCGACGTGCCAAAAGAGGCGGTGCAGGCGAGTGCGATGACCGCCAGGCGGCGGGTGGGGTTTGTCATGTCTTGTCTCCTGGTTTTGGACGAATCACAGCCTTGGGCCGTGCTCTCACAATGCAGGCTTCGTGCCAGTTCGCAACGCTGTTGATTTCACTGGTATTTTTCAGCCCACACCGAAAGGTCGCCTGGTTTTCAGACGTTCCAAGCAGCGCGAATTGTCTGATATTCAGTCAGTCGTCTGAAATTCGGACACCAACCCCATGGTGGTAAGTCGGTCGTACAGGCTGGCGCGCGAGATGCCCAGCAACCGGGCGGCGGCCGTGCGATTGCCACCGGTGTGCACCAGCGCCTGGGCAATGGCCCGGTGTTCCAGTTCGGCGATCTGCTCGGGCAGCGGGCGCAAGGCATCGCCCACGGCAGCGCGCAGTGGGGCCCGCCCGGCAGCGGCCGGAGCCAGAGCCGGCAAACCGGCCTCCTGCAGCACCATGCCCACCTGGGCGCCCGAGATGTGGTGCGTGTCACTGCGCAACGCGAGCTGCTCCAGCACGTTGCGCAACTCGCGGATATTGCCGCGCCAGGGCTGCGCGGCCAGCAGGGCCTGCGCATCAGCGGTCAGCTCCAGCTGCGCGCCGCCGCCGCGCGCGGCGATGTCCTCGCACAGGGCTTCGATCAGCAACGCGATGTCGTCCTGGCGCTCGCGCAGCGGCGGCACACGGATCGGCAACACGTTGAGCCGGTAATAGAGGTCTTCGCGAAAACTGCCGTCGCGCACCATCTGCTGCAGGTCGCGCGAGGTGGCCGCGACCACACGGACGTCAAACGACACCAGCTTGTTCGAACCCAGCGGCTCGATCTCGCCCTCTTGCAAGGCGCGCAGGAGCTTCACTTGAACCGACATCGGCATGTCGCCCAACTCGTCGAGGAACAGCGTGCCGCCGTCGGCTATTCTGAACTTGCCGTCGCGGCCCTTTTTGTCGGCACCGGTGTAGGCCCCCGGCGCCACGCCAAAGAACTCGGCCTCCAGCAAGGTGTCGGGCACGGCCGCCATGTTGACGCTCACGAACGGACGGCCGGCGCGCGGCGACGCGGCGTGGATAGCATGCGCGAGCAATTCCTTGCCAGTACCGGTTTCGCCCAGCAGCAGCACCGGGCTGGACGACTGCGCCGCGCGCCGCGCCTGGCGCTTCACCTCGAGCGCAGCCGCGCTGCTGCCCACGAAGCTGGCAAAGGTGTACTTGGTGCGGCGCTGGCTGGCGAGTTCACGCCTAGCATCGCTCAGATCCTGCTCCAGCCGAGCGAATTTGGAAATGAGCGGTTGCAGCGTGGTTTCAGGATGGTCGAAAAGCACGATGCCCAGCACCCCGATGACCTCACCCGCATCGTCGCGCAAGGGAATGCGGCTGACCACGAAGGTGCCGGCCCTGTTGGTCAGCAGATCGATAAGGATGGGCTTACCGGTGGCGAGCACCTGGTGCATCTGCGTGTTCTGGACCACGCTGGAAACCAGGTGGCCGACGAAGTCCACTTCGCGCTCAAAGCCCAGCGCCGGCAGGAAGCGGCGGTACTGGTCATTGATCCAGACCACCCTGGCGTCGCGATCCACCAACATCATGCCTTCGCTGGCATTGGCAAACAGGTCAAACATTGACCTTGCTGCGAGTTCGAGAATGCTTTGCGCGTCGCGTGGCAGGCGGTCATCCAGGGTCATGAAGGCATGTTAACCGCGCTCAGCAAGGGCGCGCCTGCGCCAGGCCAACAGGCGGGGCGTCACCAGCACAAGCGCCACGATGGTCAGCAGCACGGCGGACATCGGGCGCTCAAAGAATACGGTGAAACTGCCTTCACCAATCGACACCGCATTGCGCAGGTGGGCCTCGGCGTAGGGGCCCAGGATCAGGCCCACGATGGCTGGGGCCATCGGGAAGTCGTAGCGGCGCATGCACACGCCAACGATACCCAGGCCGAGCATCAGGTACAGGTCGAAGGCGCTCTGGCGCATGCCGTAAACCCCCACAGTGGCAAAAATCAGGATGCCGGCGTAAAGCGGCGCGCGCGGAATCTGCAGCAGCTTGACCCACAGGCCCACCAGCGGCAGGTTCAGCACCAGCAGCATGATGTTGCCGATGTAGAGCGAGGCGATCAGCGCCCAGACCAGGCCAGACGAGTTTTCAAACAGCTGCGGGCCCGGCTGAATGCCGTAGTTCTGGAACGCGTTGAGCAGGATCGCGGTGGTCACCGAGGTGGGAATGCCCAGCGTCAGCAGCGGGATCAGCGTGGCGGTGATGGCTGCGTTGTTGGCGGCTTCGGGACCAGCCACTCCCTCGATGGCGCCGGTGGTGCCAAATTCCTTCTTGTGCTCGGGGTCGGCCAGCTTGCGCTCGGTGGCGTAGCTCAGGAAGGTCGGGATCTCGGAGCCACCCGCTGGAATCGTGCCGAACGGAAAACCGATGAACGTGGCGCGCAGCCAAGCCGGCCAGGAGCGGCGCCATTCCAGCCGGGTCATGTGGACGCGGGTCATTTTGTTGAGGCTGCTGACCACCCGGCCTTCGTAGAGCGCGTTGTAAAGCGTTTCGCCGATGGCAAACAGGCCCACGGCCACCAGCACCACCTCAATCCCGTCCATGAACTCCAGCACACCGCCGGTGTAGCGGACCTGGCCGGTGATCTGGTCAATGCCCACCAGGCCCATGCCCAGACCGAGAAACAGCGAGGTCATGCCGCGCAAGGTGCTGCCGCCGAGCACGGCGCTGACGGTGGTGAACGCCAGCAGCATCAGGCAGAAGTATTCGGGTGGGCCGAGCAACACGGCGTATTCGGCCACGATCGGGGCAAACAGCGTCACCAGCACGGTGGCAATCGTGCCGGCCACAAAAGAGCCAATGGCCGCAGTGGCCAGCGCAGCGCCGGCGCGCCCGCTCTTGGCCATTTTGAAGCCCTCCAGCGCAGTCACCATGGAGCCGGTTTCTCCCGGGGTGTTCAGCAGAATGGAGGTGGTCGAGCCACCGTACATGGCGCCGTAGTAAATGCCCGCAAAAAAGATCATCGAGGCGGTGGGTTCGACCTGTCCGGTGATTGGCAGCAACATGGCCACGGTCACGGCAGGGCCCAGGCCGGGCAGCACGCCGATGGCCGTGCCCAGCGCGCAACCAGCCAGCGCCCACAGCAGGTTGGCGGGGGACAGGGCGGTGGCAAAGCCCCCCATCAGGAGGTTGAGTGTGTCCATCATCTCGGCGTGTCTTTCAGAGCCAGCCGGTCTGCGTCAAACCGGGCAGGTTGACGGCCAAAAACTTGGTGAACAACCAGAACACAGGCGCCGAAATGCACAGCCCGATGACCACATCGCGCAGCACCGTTTTCAGGTTTCCGCCCCCCTTGCCCTCGCTGAGCCGCAGGCCGCGCACCGCGAGCACGAAGCACAGGGCGCAACTCAGAATGAAGCCGATCGTCTCGATCAGGGCCGCGTTGGCGGCCACGCCGCCCGCCACCCAGGCCATCGCCATCCAGTCGCCGCGCAGTGCGCCCGTAGGCGGGGCCATGTTTTTAAATCCGCCCGACATGGCCTGACGGGTCAGCATGAGGCCACAGACGCCCAAAGCCAGCGCCACGACCCAGGGCAGAAAATCGGCACCCACACCGGCATAGCCAGCATCCGACGGCAACTGGGCCGCCCCCACGGCCATCACCACCGCCACGCCCAGCACGCCCAGCCCGAGCGCCGCCTGGCCCAGGCGCTGCCCCTTGGTCCGCAGCAGCGGCCGCTCCTCGTCAACCGGTGACTGATTCATGCCGAACTCCAAAAAAGACGAAAAAAAGGGCCGTAACCGTGAGGTCGCGGCCCACAGAGAACCCCCTCGCGGCCCGTCAGACCATGCCAGCGCGCACCATGGTGGCACGCAGGGCGGAGAAATCCCGGTCCACAAACTCGTCGAACGCTTTGCTGGTGAGCAGCGCCGACGTCCAGTTGTTCTTGGCGAGCGCGGCCTGCCAGGCCTTGCTTTGCGTGGCCTTCACGACCCGCTGCGTGAGCGCATCGCGCTGCGCTGGCGTGATACCCGCCGCGCCGAACACGCCGCGCCAGTTACCGATTTCCACGTTGATGCCCTGCTCCTTGAGCGTGGGCACGGTGTCGATGCCCTTGACGCGCTGGCCCGAGGTGATGGCGATCGCGCGCATCTTGCCGCTCTCGATGTAGGGCTGGAACTCGCTGTAGCCGCTGCCGCCGATGGTGACGTTGCCGCCCAGGATGGCTGCCACCGCTTCACCGCCGCCCCGGAACGGCACGTAGTTGATCCGGGCGGCCGGCACGCCCACAGCCTGCGCAATCTGCGCAGCAGCGATGTGCTCGGTGGAACCACGCGATCCGCCGCCCCATTTGACGCTGCCCGGGTCCTTCTTGAGTTGCTCCACCACATCCTGCATGGTCTTGAGCGGCGAGCTGGCTGGCAGCACGAACACGTTGTACTCGGTCGTCAGACGGGCGATCGGCGTCAACTGGGTGATGGACACCGGCGGCTTGCCGGTGATGATGCCGCCCAGCATCACCGCGCCCATGACCATCAGCGCATCTGGATCGCCCTTGGTGCTGCTGAAAAACTGAGCCAGACCAATGGCGCCCGCAGCACCACCTTTGTTTTCGAAATTCACGGAACCGGCCACGCCAGCTTCGCGCAGGGCTTCACCCAGCGCGCGGCCGGTGCCGTCCCAGCCACCGCCCGGGTTCGCGGGGATCATCATCTTGATGTTGCCGCTGGCCCAGGCCGCCTTGGGCAAGACGCCGACCGAGGCCAGGGCCGCCAGGGATTTGAGGAAGGTATCGCGACGCATGGTTTGTCTCCTTGTGTTGGGGTCTGCAGGTCGCATGATGCGGCCAGCCGCTGTCATTCGGCTGTCCTGGGGCTACGGACAAACCCTAGAAATCCTGTGAAGCTCAGCGGGTTTGCGCGGGGGAAAAGCGCTCACATGCTGCGGATAATGAATGCCCCATGAGACTGCTGCTCATCGAAGACAACGCCGCGATGCAGACCACCCTGCGGCGCAGCTTCGAGCGGCGCGGTGTGCAGGTGCTCAGCTGCGAAGACGGCGCCCGCGCCCTGGCCTTGTGGCAGGCCAGTCTGCCCGACGCGGTGCTGCTCGACCTGAGCCTGCCGGGCATCGATGGCCTGCAGGTGCTGAGCCAGGCGCGTGCTGCCGGCCTGGAAACCCCGGTGATCATCCTGACCGCGCGCGGCACGGTGGGCGATCGCATCCTGGGCCTGAACACGGGCGCCGACGACTACCTGCCCAAGCCATTCGACCTCGACGAACTCGAAGCGCGGCTGCGCGCCCTGGTGCGCCGCACGGGCAACGCCGAGCACGCGGCGGGCACCGCAGGACGCGGGCCGGTGTGGTGCGGCATGCACGTGGAAAAAGACAGCGGCGCGGTTTACTTCGCTGGCCAGCCCATGGAGCTGGCACCGCGCGAGCTCTCTTTGCTGCAGGCGCTGCTGGGCAAACCTGGGCACGCGATCGCCAAGGAACGCCTGTTCGAGCTGGTGTTTCCGGGCGAGAGCCACGTGCAACCCGAAGCCATCGAAGTGGTGGCCTACCGGCTGCGCAAGAAAATCGCCCACACCGGCGCGCAGCTGGTCACGCTGCGCGGCCTGGGGTATCTGCTCAAGGCCGAAGCCTGATGCCTGTGGCTGCTTCCACGCCAGCGAGGGTCGGAAGGCCAGGCGCGCTTTCGCTGCGTCGCACGTTGTTGCTTGGCATCCTAATGCCGGTGTTCGCCTTTCTGCTGATCAACACGGTGGTGCTGTATCGCCAGGCGCTCGCTGCCGCCGACACCGCCTACGACCGCACCCTACTGGCCACCGCCAAGTCGCTTGGGGAACAGCTGCGCGTCACCGGCTCTGGGAGCAGACTGCGGGTGGAATCCACCGTGCTCTATTCGGCCCTGGAAGCCTTCGAGGCCGACAACCGCAGCCGCATCTTTTACCGGGTGAGTGGCCTGCGAGGCGAACTGGTCTCGGGCTTCGCCGACATGCCACCCTGGCGCAGCGACATACCGCAGGAAAATCTTTATGCAGCGCTGGTAAATTTTTACGACGACGAATACCAGGGTGTTCCGGTGCGCATGGCGGTGCTGCTGCAGCCGGTGTCTGGCGTGTACGAACAGGGCATGGCCACCATCCAGGTGGCTGAGACGCTGGAGCTGCGCGAGACGCTGGCGCGCCAGATCCTGATCGACACGCTGTGGCGCCAGGCCGCGCTGGTGCTGGTAATCGCGTTGGTGGTGGTGTTCGTGGTGCAGCGCGCCACCCAGCCGGTGCGCGCGCTCAGCCAGGCGCTGGGCATGCGCAGCGAGAACGATCTGTCGTCGCTGCCCACCGAAGGTGCGCCACGCGAACTGCTGCCGCTGCTGGACGCCACCAACCAGCACATGCTGCGCCTGTCACACCTGTTGGATCACCAGAAACGCTTTGTGCGTGACACCTCGCACCAGCTGCGCACGCCGCTCGCGGTGCTGAAAACGCAGGTGCAGTCGGCCCAGCGCGGCGATGTGGAGCCACGTCAGGCAATCGACGAAATCGGCCACACGGTGGAGCGCGCCACCGAGCTGGCCAATCAGATGCTCGCGCTGGCCAAGGTGGAGCAGCTGCGCCAGGAGAAAGACGCGCCGGTGCACGACTGGTCGGCGGTGGTGCGGCTGGTGGCGCTCGACCTGTCAGCGTTGATCGCCGAGCGCTCGCTTGACTTCTCCATCACCACCCAGCCAGCCCCCGTGCGCGCCCACGAATGGGCGCTGCGCGAGCTCAGCCGCAACCTGCTGCACAACGCCATCAAGAACACGCCTGCGGCCTCCTCACTCACCGTGACGCTGGTGGCAGACGCCAGTACCGCCGCACTCACCATCAGCGACGAAGGACCTGGCATTTCGGCCGCGCTGCGCGAGCGCCTGTTTCAGCCCTTCGCCACCGAACAGGCCTAGCGATTTGCCGAGAAATCGTGCAGTCGCTGGGTGGCGCCATCGACCTCGACAACCGCACACCCTTCGGCAAGGTGCAGGGGCTGGACGCCACCGTGCGCCTGCCACTGGCACAACCCGAACCAGACGCATGAAACCAGACGCTCAAGAATCCGCTTCGGTGAAAGTCCGGCTCGACAAATGGCTCTGGGCCGCCCGCTTCTACAAAACCAGGGGCCTGAGTAGCGAAGAGATCGAGAAGGGTCGCGTCAGGCTCAACGGCCAGCCGGTCAAGCCTTCCAAGGACGTCAAAGCCGGCGACACCGTGGAGCTGCGTATCGGCCACGAAGTGCGCACCGTGATCGTGCAGGCCTTGAGCGGCGTGCGGGCGTCGGTGCCCGTGGCGTCCCTGCTGTTTGAGGAAACAAACGCCTCGCTGACGCAACGCGCCGCTAATGCCGAGATGCGGCGTCTGGCCCCCGAGCCCGCGCACAGCCTGGCCCAGGGCCGCCCCACCAAACGCGATCGCCGCGATCTGCAGAAAACGCGCGAACCCGGCGCCTGGAACGACCGCTGGAGCGCCTCGCTCAACGAAGACTGACAGCCCGCCGCCTCAGCGCGCCGTTCGGCGCAGACCAAGCCACATCACCGCCGCCACCACCACCAGACCACCAACCACCTGCACCGGCGCGATGGTCTGGCCCAGCAACAGCCACGCCAGCACCAGCGCAAAAATCGGCTCTACATTCATGATGGCTGAGTTGCCCACCACACCCAGCCGAGGCAACACGGTGAACATGATGGTGAACGCAACGCCGTACAACACCGTCAGACCCATCAAACCCGCCCAGCCTGGCGGCGCCTGCGGCAGATGCAGCCCACCCTGCGTGAATACCCCCAGCAACGCCAGCACCGCCACGGTGGACAAGGTGGTGAAGGTGCGCCAGCGCCCGTCGATGTCGGCCGCCTCGTGCTCTGTCAGCACCAGTGCCAGGCCGAAGGTGGCCGCTGCCGCCAGCGCAAAAGCCACCCCCACCCCGATCTGCGCCCAGTGCACCGAGGCTCCGAGCCCCGACGCAGCACCCGACACATCCAGCGCCAGCGCCAGCCCGATCAGGATCACCGGCATGGCGCGCAGCAACTGCGGCTCGGGCCGATGCCGGTACAACACCCGCGCCCACAGCGCCGTCCACAGCGGGTAAGTGTTGAACGCCAGCAGGGCCAGCGCCACCGGCAAGCGCGCCACCGACGAATACAGGCACAGGCTTTGCACCGCCACCAGAACCCCAATGGCCGGCAATGCCTTTCGGTGGCGCGGCCCGAGGCGCAACGGCACCCGGTACAGGCGCAGCAACAGGCCCACGACCAACACGGTGGCCCCACTGCGAAACGCCACCGCAGTCGCCACGTCCACCCCATGATCAAAGGCCAGCCGCGCAGCCACATGATTGGCGCCCATCATGAGCGCGATCAGCAGCAGCGTGGCGAACGCGGCCCCAGTGAGCGGCGCGGCGGTGTGTGATGGCGAGGACATCACACGATTGTCCACAGCGCCGGCCCGCCATCGGTCGCGCCCGAGGCAGGCGAGCGGCAGACAAAAGACGCGTGGCGGATTCAAGTCAAGCGGGCGCCAGCGCGGGCCGTATGCGCAGCGGCGCGGCCTTCAGCAACTGGCGGGCCTGCCATTCGTCATGGGCGGCCTGTTGCACCAGCCACAGGCGGGCCGCGCCGCCGTTGTCCACCCCCAGCCATGCCTCAAGGCGCAAGGCCAGCGCCGGGGATATGGCCGCGTGCCCATTCAGCACGCGGGACAAGGCCACACGGGACACGCCCAACTGTTCAGCGGCTTGGGTCACGTTCAACCCCAGCGCGGGCAACACGTCATCACGCAAGGTCAGGCCGGGGGGTGGGGGGTTCTTCATCATGGCGGGCGCTCCGGTGGTGGCGTTTCTGTCAGTGGTAATCGAGGTAATCCAGCAGCACCGCGTCGGTGCCTTCAAACGTGAAGGTCATTCGCCAGTTCCCATTCACGGAAACAGCCCAATGGTTTGCCAGGCTGCCATGCAGCGGGTGAAGCCCCCAGCCGGGCAAGTTCATATCGCTGGGCACTTGGGCCGCATCTAGACGCGCCAGCAGCCGGGCAAGCTTGGCCGCATGGGCGGCTTGAATACCTGCCTTGGTGCCCCGCTCGAAATAGGCTTGCAAGCCCTTGTGCCGAAATGACTTAATCACGGTTTGAAGTGTATAGCGTTGCGTTACAGCATGCAATCATTCAGCATGAATTTAAGGGCAACGCAGCCACCACAGCCCCGGAATGCTGGGCACCAGGGGAAGCCCCTTCGCGCCGCTTTCCGGCAAAGCGCATGGCGGGCCGCAAGGGTGCGGGGCAGGTAGCAGGCCAGGGGAAGGGAATGAATGGGTTTGTGAATGACAGGGGGCCAGCAGGACCGTGAGGGCATGGCCTGCAGCCAGCAGCGCACCCGGCCCGCGATGGCACAGCACGCCACCACAGCGGGCCAGCAGA